>ENA-UOJO01000095-UOJO01000095.1-human-gut-metagenome-genome-assembly--contig:-P57-NODE-95-length-144135-cov-9.978075_pt1 | contig 144135 bp, 120 predicted proteins | sample MGYA00242351_ERZ723898 | MGnify/ENA metagenome assembly ERZ723898 | reverse complement strand
CCGGGTATATATTTTTACCTTATCCTCCCGCCTGATATTTATAAAATTCAGTCCGCGCTCTGAGGCAGCAGTATTTCGGTTGTAAAGGCTCCGTCCTCGGAATTTCTGCTTAAATATCCTCCCAGCCGCTCCACTATCGCATCCACCCGCATAAGCCCGAGCCCGCGCCCCTCGCCCTTCGTGGTGGCAAAGCGCCCGGACTCCTTTTTCCGCTTTTTCTGTGCGGTAAAGTTCGTAAAGGAAATATACAGCTGGCTCCCCTTCATATCCATATATATTCTTATTATCCGCTCATCGGGCGGAAGCGGCAGCACCGCATCGATGGCATTATCGAAAAGGTTGCCCAGTATGCAGCACAGATCCAGCTCCGAAGTGCTCAGCCTCACCGGAATATGTGCATCCGCCTGCACGCTTATATCCTTTGAATTCGCAAGGGATATTTTGCTGTTCAGTATTGCATCCGCCATGGGGTTCCCTGTTTTTATTACGGTGTCCACCGTGCGCAGATCCGTATCCAATTCGTCAAGGTATTCCCGCAGTCGGCCGTAATCCCCTTTATCCGCAAGCGCCTTGAGCAGCTGTATGTGATTGCGGTAATCATGGCGCCACATACGCATCTTTTTATACATGTTCTCCACTTCCTGATAATGCGTATTTATAAGCTCCTTCTGATATTCCGCTATTTTTTTGTCCGTCCTTGCCCACAGTATGCCCATTTTTGCGCTCCTTTTTCCTTTACGCTAATTTCCCGCTATAACCGCCCTGCACAGCGGCTCATAGGCTCCCCGCGGCAGCGGCAGCGCCGTCCCGTCCGAAAGGATAACCTCCTTTTTGGTTATCCTGCGTATCTGCTTGAGGTTAAGTATATAAGATCTTCCCACACGGTAAAAGCCCGCCCCCAACTCCTTTTCAAAATCGGCAAGCGTCCGCTTTACGGTGTAATTCCTGCGCGCGTGCAGCGTAACATAGTTCCCGTACACCTCAAGGTATCTCACCGTGTATGTCGGCAGCACCTCCGTAACTCCGCCCGCCTCAAAGCTTATGCACCGCTGCGACTGCGCCAGCCTCTGCCTCGCCCTGTCCATAACGCCGAAGAATTTTTCCTTTGAAACCGGCTTCATAAGATAGTGCAGCGCCGAAACATCATAGCCCTGCTCTATATAATCGGAATATCCCGTTATAAATACGATCTGTATGACCTCACTCTCCCTGCGCACCAGCCCCGCCAGCTCCACGCCGTCCATTCTGCCCATTTCTATATCCAGCAGCAGTATGTCAAAGCCCTTGTCCTCCTCAAAACGGAACAAAAAGCTCTCCGCTGACGGAAATATCTCGCACGCAACCTCCTCTGAGCGCGCCGCCGCCCACTCTTTTGCCAAAAGAAGCGAACATCCGGCATCCTCCCTGCTGTCATCGCATATCGCTATTCTGTACGCCATCCCTCTCCCCCTTTACGCAAACGCCCCGCACGGCTTTCTCGGCGCGCCCGCGGCTTTTTTGATATTTTATCATGTTTTTACCGTTTTGCAAGATGTTTTCTCCCTGCGTTTTTGCGCCGCACTCCCCTTATTTTTCACAGCGCTGCCGCCGCACCGTGAATATTTAAGACCGCGTCTAAACGCTCTCTGTGCCGCAAACAGCTGTCCGAAATCGGAGCAGCCCCCCGCACCGCCCGTTTTATGTGAAATTTTTCCGAAGTTTTCACATTGGGTATTGCAATTTGCCTTCGCGGTTGTTATAATTATCAGTTGAGAGATAATTTGCAACGGAACATTTTCGCCCTACCGCCCCTCTTATATCGGGGCATTTGACCGTTCAGACACAATAAACGCATTGCACGGGCAGCAAAAAAACGGAGGTTATTATCCATGGATATAAACGAAAAGAAAAACGCTCTTATCGAAAAACTCAACGCCCCCACTCCGCCGGAGCGTCTGGCCGCCCTTTCGGAGCTCAAAGCAATGATAGATGCCGGGGAAATCACCATGACGCCCCGCGGCACCGATATCAACAACCATATTCACACCATCTACTCCTTCTCTCCGTACAGCCCGTGCAAGGCTGTATGGCTTTCCTGCGTAGCCGGTCTGTGCACGGCCGGGCTTATGGATCACGACTCCATCAGCGGCGCGAAGGAATTTATTAAGGCAGGAGAAATTATGGGGCTGCCCACCACCGTCGGCATGGAAATGCGCGTAAGCTTCCGCGGCACACCCCTTGAAGACCGCCGCATAAACAATCCCGATCAGTCCGGCGTGGCATACATGGCGCTGCACGGGGTGCCGCACGATGCAATAGACCGCGTTAATGAATTCATGGCTCCCTACCGTGAAGAGCGCAACAAGCGCAACCGGGCCATGACCGCACGCATAAACGAAATAACCGCCCCCATGGGCATAACCCTTGATTTTGACCGTGATGTTCTCTCCCTCAGCCGCGCCGAAGAGGGAGGCAGCGTTACGGAGCGCCATGTGCTCTTCGGGCTTGCCCAGGCAATAATCCGCAAATACGGACGCGGTCCGGCGGTGCTCGGGTTTGTACGCGACAAGCTGGGAATGTCGGTGTCGCCCCGTCTTGAGGCCCGCCTTAACGACCCCGAAAACTCCCATTACGATTACGACCTTCTGGGCATTCTCAAAAGCGATACCCGCTTCTTCTATATAGATGCCGACGCCGAGTGCATGCCCGTAAAGGCCGCCTTGGAATTTGCCGATGCAATAGGCGCCATTTCCGCCTATGCCTACCTTGGCGATGTGGCGCAGAGCGTCACGGGAGATAAGCGCGCCCAAAGCTTTGAGGATTCCTATCTTGACGAGCTTTTCTCCATTATAAGCGAGCTGGGCTTCCGCGCCGTTACATATATGCCCTCCCGCAATACCGAGGAGCAGCTGGAGCGTCTGCGCACGCTGTGCGAGCGCTATGCCCTGTTCCAGATAAGCGGCGAGGATATAAATTCTCCCCGTCAGCTCTTTATTTGCGAGGCGCTCAAAAACCCCAAGTACAGTAACCTTGTGGATTCCGCATGGGCGCTCATAGGGCACGAAAATGCAGCCACGGGCGATCACAGCCGCGGAATGTTCTCCAAAGAAACCCTTTGCGATATGCCGGAGCTGGACAACCGCATATCCCATTACAGCAAGCTGGGCAAGCGGTAATGCTTTTTGAACCCGGCGGCCGTGTAGGCATTAAATTATAACGCCGCGCCCTCTTTGGGCGCGGCGTTTCCTTTTCATTTTGCTCTGCATCTGCATGCTATGCGGTCTTTAATACAAGACCCTTCCCGGATTACAGCACGCGTATCCTTATCATGTCCGGAATTCCCGCAAGGTCGTCCAGCAGCTTCTGCTCGGCGCCCGAGTCAATGTCTATCATGGTGTAGGCAATATCGCCGCGGGATTTGTTTATCATGTCCGATATGTTTATATTGTCCGCCGCTATGATCTCGGTTATCCGTCCTATCATATTGGCAATGTTTTTGTGTATCATGCATATGCGGGTGCGCCCCGTCCACGGCAGCTCGCAGGCCGGCATGTTTACGCTGTTTTTTATATTGCCCAAGCGCAGATATTCATCCAGCTCCTGCGCGGCCATGGCGGCACAGTTGTCCTCGCTCTCCGGCGTGGAGGCGCCCAAGTGCGGAATCAGCACGGCGTTCCTTACCCCTATAAGCTCCTGACAGGGGAAATCCGTAACATATCGCGATATCTTGCCGCTTTCAAGGGCCGCAATCACATCGGCGGTATTTACAAGCTCCCCTCTGGCAAAGTTAAGTATCATAACCCCGTCCTTCATGAGGGCAATGCTGTCCTTGTTTATAATGCCGCGGGTTTCATCAAGCAGCGGAACATGCAGGGTAATTACATCGCACTCGGTAAATATCTGCTCCCTGCACGCTGCTTTTTGTATATTGCGGGAAAGCCGCCATGCCGCATCCACGGAAAGGTGGGTGTCAAAGCCCAGCACCTCCATGCCCAGATTGTAGGCATCGTTTGCCACAAGGCCGCCTATTGCTCCAAGGCCTATAACGCCCAGCTTTTTCCCGCGTATTTCATGGCCCACAAAGGCTTTTTTGCCCTTTTCCACAAGCTTTGGAACCTCACTTCCCATGCCGTTTAGCGTGTCCACCCATGCGCTTGCCTGAGAAAGATTGCGGCTGGAAAGCAGCATCGCGCCCAGCACCAGCTCGGCAACGCCGTTGGCGTTTGCGCCCGGAGTATTGAAAACCGTCACGCCCTTAAGCGCATACTCGGCGCAGGGAATATTGTTTGTTCCGGCGCCGGCGCGGGCCACCGCCATAACGCTTTTGGGCAGGCTGAATTCATGCATATCGGCAGAGCGCACCAGTATGCCCTCCGGCTCCTTCGCCTGAGCGGAAACACTGTATTCCTCCTTTGACAAATGATCGTATATACGGTCGGATATGGGATTAAGCGTAAGTATCTCTTTCATTATAATATACCCTTTCCGGCAATGAGCCGTAAATGCAGCCGCTCACGGCCGCATCAAAAAGTCTCGGACGCTTTCCTTTTGCGCCTTATCTGTTCTCCGTTTCAAATTTTTTCATAAACTCAATAAGCGCCTTTACACCCTCTACCGGCATGGCGTTGTAAATGGAGGCGCGCATTCCGCCCACCAGTCGGTGTCCCTTAAGGGACAAAAGCCCGTTTGCCGCCGCCTGCGCCACAAAGGCCGCATCGGTTTCCTTGCTGGGGGTAACAAAGGGCACATTCATAAGGGAACGGTCCTCCTTTGCCACGGAGTTTGTATAAAAATCGGAATTGTCTATAAAATCGTAGAGCAAGCCCGCCTTATAGCGGTTTATTTTTTCCATCTCCGCCACGCCGCCCAAGGACAGCAAATGCTCAAACACCAGCCCCGCAATATATATCTGATATGTGGGCGGAGTGTTGTACAGGCTGTCTGCATCGGCCTGAGTTTTCCATTTAAGCATCGTGGGGCATATATCCATGCTGCGCTCCAGCATATCCTCCCTCACAATAACTATCGTAAGCCCGGCCGAGGATATATTCTTCTGTGCGCCCGCATATATAACGGCGTAGCGCTCCACCGGCGTTACCTCGGCAAGGATATTGGAGGACATATCCGCAACCAGCGGCACCCCCGCGGTATCGGGCAATTCGGTATAGTGCGTGCCGAATATGGTGTTGTTGGTGGTAATATGCACATAGTCCGCGTCCCTGTCAAAATCCGCAGCCGTAGTACGGGGAATATAGGTGTAATTTTTATCCTGGCTGCTTGCCGCCGCGCGGGCATTTGTAAAGCGCGAGGCCTCCTTGAAGGAAAGGGAAGCGAAATTGCCCGTAATTATATAATCCGCCTTGCCCCTTACGCTCAGGTTCAGCGGAACGGCGGCAAACTGCTGGCTTGCGCCGCCCTGAATGAACAGCACCTTGTAGTTTTCGGGGATGTTCATAAGAGTGCGCAGATCGGCCTCCGCTTTTTTTATTATGGCATCATAGCATTTGGCGCGGTGGGACATCTCCATTACCGACATGCCGGTGCCTTCATAATCCAGCATCTGCTCCTGTGCTTTTTTCAGCACCTCAAGGGGCAGCATGGAAGGTCCTGCGCTGAAGTTGTAGTTTCTCATATATTCATCCTCCTGTTAAAAATATATTGCCGCGGGCATATAAATATCCGTTTTTTAAGTATTTTTTCGTTTCCGAAAAAATAAATCATGCCTTTATTATACACACTTTATCGTAGTAAAGCAAGCGTAAATATGCGAAAATACATGTTTTTTAGCCGCTGCGCACGAAAAAGCCTCCGAAAAAGAATAAATAAGTCCAATAAAAATGCGGCCGCCTTTTACTCAAAGCGGCCGTAATATCACAGGAAGTATTTTACCCCGGATTCAAACAGCGGCATATCATAGCTGCCGGGTACATTTGCGCACACATCCGCATCCCTGCGCTCCGTGTGCCCCATTTTGCCCAGCACCCGCCCGTCGGGGGATATTATGCCCTCGATCGCGGCAACCGAGCCGTTAAGGTTGCACCGTCCCGAGCCGGAGGCATGTCCCTCAAGATCACAGTACTGCGTTATCACCTGACCGTTGTCAATAAGCCGCGCGAGCATTTCCGGGCTGCACGCAAAGCGTCCCTCACCGTGCGAAAGCGCTACGGAATATACCTCGCCGCTTTTGCACGCGCTCATCCACGGGGAATCCACCGAGCAAACACGCACCCTTGCTATGGCGGAAATATGCCGCCCGATGGTATTGAAGGTAAGCGTCGGGTCCTCCGGGCGCACAGTGTCAATGCGGCCGTAGGGCAGCAGCCCGGTTTTTATAAGCGCCTGAAAGCCGTTGCATATGCCCATTGCAAGCCCGTCCCGTTTCTCCAAAAGCTCGCTCACCTGCTCGCGCACGCGGGCGTTTCTCAGCACCGTCGCAATAAACTTGCCGCTGCCGTCCGGCTCATCGCCGCCGGAAAAGCCGCCCGGAAGCATAAGGATATTTGCATTTTTAAGCCGCCGTGCCAGCTCCTCCATAGATTCGTTTATCTGCTCCGCCGTGCGGGAACGAAGCACGAATATATCGCATTGCGCTCCCGCCGCCTCAAAGGCGCGGGCAGTATCCACCTCGCAGTTTGTGCCGGGGAACACCGGAATAAGCACGCGCGGATGCACGATTTTCGGCGCGCGGCACGCCCTCACCGCTCCCAATGCCGCTTTTTTCGGCGCTTCCGCGGGCTTTATATCGCTCACTCCCGGAGTATCGCCGCAATAAACCGGGAATACGCTCTCCAGTGTGCTTAAATATGCCTTTTCCGCCTCGTCAAAGCTCAAATGCTCGCCGCGCAGAATAAGCTCTCCCGGCGCGGTATCGTCGCTGAAGGTACGCCCTATAAGGGTGCAGCCCAGCTCTGCAAGCTCAGGGGCCTGCGCCTGCACTATAAAGGAGCACAGCGCGGCATCAAACAGCGCGCCGTTTTCTCCGGTAAGCTCCGTGCTTACACGGTTGCCCAGTGCCGATATAATGCATGCCGCCGCAGCGCCTCCCTTATCCACGGGAACGGCAGCGTATATTCTTTTTTCGCTCATCAGCCTGTGCAGGCACGCGCAGGATGCCTTTATTGCCTTTGCATCGGGCAGCAGCGCGGAGGAAAGCGGTATGCGCACAAGCCCCAGCAGTGCGTTTTCCTTTTTGAATTCCTGCCCTAACGCAACGCTTGCCCTTCCCGGCACCATGGCAAAATTCACAAGGGTGGGGGGCACATCAAGGTCGTTGAACGAGCCGCTCATGGAATCCTTGCCCCCGATTGCCGGGGTGTTGAAATCCATCTGCGCCCGCACCGAGCCAAGCAGCGCCGCCGCCGGCTTCCCCCAGCGCAGCGGAACATCGCGCAGACGCTCAAAATACTCCTGCTGCGTAAGCCGCGCCTTGGATATATCCCCTCCGGCGCAGGCCAGCTTAACAAGGGAATGGGCAACGGCAAAGTACGCCCCGTGGAAGGGGGATATGCGGGCAATGCGCGCATCATACCCCCAGCTCATAAAGGTGGCGGTGTCTGTCTGTCCGTGCTCAAGGGGCAGCTTTGCCGCCATGGCGCAGGCGGGCGTCAGCTGATATACGCCGCCCAGCGGCATAAGCACCGTCCCCCGCCCTATGGAGGCATCAAAGCGCTCGATAAGCCCCTTCTGAGAGCATACATTAAGGTCGGAAAGCGCAGCCAGCGCCGCCGGAACCGCCCCCCTGCCAAGCGCCGCGCAAACAGCGGGCAGCGGGCCCGCCGCACGCTTAAGCTCCGCCTCATCCGGCGCGGGTATTTCGGCATTTGCGTGCTGAGTTACGCCGTTTGTATCAAGAAAAGCCCGTTCTAACTCCACCACCGTCTGTCCGCGCCATGTCATGCGCAGCAAACCCGTGTCGGTAACAACCGCAACCGCCGTGGCGTCAAGGTTTTCCTGCGACGCCATTTCTATAAACTTTTCCGCGTCCCCGGCCTCCAGCACCACCGCCATGCGTTCCTGCGACTCGCTTATCGCAAGCTCCGTTCCGTCCAAGCCGTCATATTTTTTCGGTACGAGGTCGAGGTTTATATCCAAGGAATCGCTCAGCTCGCCTATCGCCACGCAAACGCCGCCCGCTCCGAAATCGTTGCAGCGCTTTATAAGGCGGGTGACCTCCGGCTTGCGGAAAAGCCTCTGAAGCTTGCGCTCCGTGGGCGGGTTGCCCTTCTGTACCTCGGCGCCGCAGGAAGTAAGGCTTTCGCCGGTATGCGCCTTGGAGGAGCCCGTCGCGCCGCCGCAGCCGTCCCGCCCCGTAGCGCCGCCAAGCAGCACTATAACATCGCCGGGGGCGGGCCGCTCCCTGCGAATGTTGGCATAGGGAGCCGCGCCTATTACCGCGCCTATCTCCAAACGCTTTGCCACATATCCCTCATCGTATATCTCGCTTACCTGTCCCGTAGCAAGTCCGATCTGATTGCCGTAGGAGGAATATCCCGCAGCGGCGGTAAGAGTAAGCTTTCGCTGAGGCAGCTTGCCCTCAAGGGTTCGGCTCACCGGAGTTCGCGGGTCGCCCGCACCCGTTACACGCATTGCCTGATAAACATAGCTGCGCCCCGAAAGCGGGTCGCGTATCGCGCCGCCCAAACATGTGGCGGCGCCGCCGAAGGGCTCGATCTCGGTGGGGTGATTGTGGGTTTCGTTTTTGAACATTATCACCCAGTCCTCGCTGTGCCCGTCTATATCCGCCTTTATCAGCACGGAGCAGGCGTTTATCTCCTCCGAGGCATCCAGATCCTCAAGGCCGCCCCGGCGCTTTATCTCCTTGGCCGCTATCGTCGCCATATCCATAAGGGTTATGTTCTTATCGCTGCGGTTCTTATAAAGCTCGCCCCGCATGTCAATATACATCTGCCATGCCTCTTTTATGGGCCCGGCGCCTTCTCCCTGCTCTATTTTCACCTCGTCAAGACGGGTAAGAAATGTAGTGTGGCGGCAGTGATCCGACCAATATGTGTCTATCACCTTCAGCTCCGATATATACGGGTCGCGTCCCTTTTTTATAAAATAGTCCCTCACGAATTCAAGGTCCGCCGCCGTCATGGCAAAGCCCATGCTTTTGTGATAAGCCCGTATCTCCTCCCGATTCATTTTGATAAAGCCCTTAACCTCGGCTACCGGCGCGGGCGCGGGCATATCCTGCGCAAGGCTTTCCGTGGGAGCAAGAGAAGCCTCCCGCGCCTCTACGGGGTTTATCGTGTATTTTTTTATTGCCTCCGTATCCTCCGGCAGCAGCTCGCCCGAAAGCACATACACCTTTGCGCAGCGCACGCGGGGAGCGGGCTTTCCCGTCAGCAGCGAGCAGCACTGCGCGGCGGAATCGGCACGCTGGTCAAACTGCCCCGGAAGATATTCCACGGCATATACATATTCGTTTGCGCCGGCCTGCATGCACCGGCTGACGGTGTCGGCGTTAGGCTCCGAAAATATTGTGGATATCGCCTTTTCCAGCTCCTCCGCCTCCAGCCCCTCCACATCGTAGCGGTTTATTATGCAAAGGTCGGTAAGCCGGGTTATAAGCAGGTTCTCCCGTATATCCTTAAGCAACGCCTTGGCCTCCACATCAAAGCCCGGACGCTTTTTAACAAAGATTCTCTCAACGCTCATGCCGTTTTCTCCGTTTCTCCGGTACGGACCCTTTCGCATTGCTCGGCCGGATAAGCAATGCCCATGCCCGAAAATCCGGGAATATTATCAGTTTTTCTGTATTATAGCATATATACGCTCATTAAAAAAATATAATCCTTCAATTTTTCAATATATTTATTGATTATTCGTGTTTAATGTTCGTGTTTTTTGTGCGGCGCGGACAATCCCGTTCACCGCCTGCCTTCCATGACGGCAAACCGCTTTCGGATAGCCCGTTATGCAATTCCTTCTTTATTATCCTGCAAAACGCACGCAAATATCAAATAAAATACGCCCGATCCGCAAAAAAACAGTTGACATTATGCAAGAATCGTTATATTATACCTGCAACAAACGGCAAGGAAGTCATTTGAGCTTTCCTGCCGTTTTTTTATTTTCTGTATATTCAGGAGGGAAAGAAATGGACACAACAGCAATCGTAGATACATTATGGGTGCTGCTTGCCGCAATACTCGTGTTCTTTATGAACCTCGGTTTCGCGGCGGTTGAGGCGGGCTTTGCCCGCTCTAAAAACACGGTAAATATTCTGTCCAAGAATTTTATCGTCTTTGCGGTATCGTCACTGGGCTTCCTGCTTCTGGGCTGGGGTCTCATGTTCGGCGGAGATAACCCCTTTATCGGCACAAGCCACCTGTTCATATTGGGCAATGCCGACAATTCCTTCTACGCCGATACGCTTACCCCGAATGTGCCGTTCTGGGGCAAGGTATTCTTTCAGCTGGTTTTCTGCGGCACGGCGGCTACCATAGTTTCCGGAGCAGTGGCGGAAAGAATCAAATACATCTCCTTCATAGTGTTTTCCTTTGTACTCACCCTTGTTATATACCCCATAGTAGGACACTGGATATGGGGCGGCGGCTGGCTGGCACAGCTGGGCTTTAAGGATTTCGCCGGTGATACCGCCGTACATTCCGTGGGCGGCTGGGCGGCGCTTTCCGGCGCGCTGCTGCTGGGGCCCCGTATCGGCAAGTACGGCAGGGACGGCAAGCCCCGCGCCATTCCGGGGCACAATATGTCCCTTGCGGTAATCGGTCTGTTCGTGCTGTGGCTGGGCTGGTTCGGCTTTAACCCCGGCTCCACCATGAGCTTCCAAAACCCGTCCGACGTTATGCACATACTCTTCACCACCAACGCCTCCGCCGTCGCGGCGGTGCTCACCTCCACAATAACCTCGTGGATAGTTATCGGCAGGCCCGATCTGGGCATGACCGTAAACGGCTGTCTGGCGGGTCTTGTGGGCATAACCGGCGGCTGCGCCTATGTCTCCGTTGAAGCCTCTCTCATCATCGGCGCCGTTGCCGGAATCATCGTGGTGCTCTTTGTACGTTTCTTTGACCGCATAGGCATCGATGACCCCGTGGGCGCAACCTCCGTGCATCTTGGCTGCGGTGTGTTCGGCACACTGTGCATAGGCCTCTTTGCAAGGGAAGGCGTTACCTCTCTCTCCACTCAAAACGGTCTCTTCTACGGCGGCGGCTTCCGCCTGCTGGGTGTGGAAGCCGTGGGCGTACTGTCGGTGGGCGCATTTGTATTTGCCGCCTCCACCCTTGTATGGTTCATCATTAAGAAAACCATGGGCATGCGCGTGACCCCCGAGGAGGAGCGCCTCGGTCTTGATATCGGCGAGCACGGCAATGTCGCCTATCCCGACTTTGCTCCCGCCGCCGAGCTTACGGACGACACCGGCGCCGGCACCTCCGACAGGCCCGCAGAGGCTCCCGTCACTGCAGGCGCCGCAGCCCCGGAAGCCGCAATACCCGTGGAATTCCACGGCCGGAAGGACCGCATAACCAAGGCCACCATCATCATGAATCCCTCCCGCTTTACTCCGCTTCAGGAGGCGCTTGAAAGCATCGGCATCACCGGCATGACGGTAACAAATGTGTTCGGCTTCGGCGTGCAGAAGGGACATAAGGCGTACTTCCGCGGCGCTCCCATAGAAACACGGCTGCTGCCCAAGATAAAGCTGGATGTGGTAATTTCCAAGGTGCCTGCCGAGCTGCTTATCAACACGGTAAGGGATACCCTTTATACCGGCAATATAGGCGACGGCAAGATATTCCTCTATGAGGTAAGCGATGTTGTGCGCGTGCGCACCGGCGAGCGCGGCTACGATGCCCTTCAGGAGGAAAATAGCGAAAAATAATAAGCCCGTGCAGGCATGAGCGCCGGGCACGGCTCCTTATAAAAATCCGATAACGCCATAAACACACAGACTCCGTCAGCCGCTGCGCGGCAGGCGGAGTTTTTTTGCCCTCTTTTTTGCATTATGCCGCCGCCTTGCCGTTTGCCGCCAAGGCCTTTTTGGAGAAAAACGCGAATATTGCCGTTTAGATAAAGCAAATCCGCCTCAACCCGCTTGCACAAAATACATAAAGCATGCTAAAATACCGTATTGAATACCGTATTGAATACAATATTGAATACCGTATTGTAAACATAATGCGGTAAAACCCTGATGTATCGGGCTTTTGCCCTTATTAAAAATAAAAACGGCGCAAAAACACCCGCCCGCAGGCAGCCGCATGATTGCGGCGCAAAAACAAAAAAGGAGAGCGATTCCGTGACAACCGAAGCGGCACCGAAAGACAGCCTTTACATATGCACCGTTTCCCCTGAGGATGCGCCTGCGCTGCTGGAAATATACGCTCCCTATGTTGAGCACACCGCCATATCCTTTGAAATAACCGTGCCCTCGGAAGAGGAATTTGCCGGCAGAATAGCGCATACAATCAAACGCTATCCCTACATCGCCGCCGTAAGGAACGGCAGAATCATCGGCTATGCCTGCACCCACCCCTTTGTGGACAGAGAAGCATACCGGCATACGGCGGAAACCACCGTGTATGTCCGCAGGGGAGAAACCGGCTTGGGCGCGGGAAGGCTGCTGTACGAAAGCCTTGAAAAAATATCCCTGCTTCAGAATGTGCTGGATCTTTACGCCTGCATCGGCGTTCCCGTGCGCGATGACGAGCACCTCACCCATAACAGCGAGGAATTCCATAAGCATATGGGCTATGAACGGGCGGGCTTTTTCCCGGCATGCGGATATAAATTCGGCCGCTGGTACGATATGGTGTGGATGCGCAAAACGCTTGGTGCTCATACGGAAAATCCCGCGGAATTTGTGCCGTTTTGCAGTCTTTCAAAAAGTGCTCTTGCCGGATGCGGTATAATCACGGAGGAATAATTATGGAATTAAAAATGATTCAGGCGATGGACGCATATTATCCCCATGTGGACGGAGTGGTGAACGTAGTGGACAACTATGCGCGCACCTTTACAAAAATGGGGGACGACTGCACCGTCTATGTGCCCGACTGCGGAAAGTATGACGATGCGCTCCTCCCCTACCGCATACTGCGCTGCAAGGCCACGGCAACCGGAAAGGAGCTGCACCTGCCGCGTCCCGAGCTTTCTCCGGGAGTGCGCAGACAGCTGCTGGAGAGCGGCGCGGACATTATTCATTCCCATACCCCCTTTATGATGGGCAGAAGCGCATACAGGCTGGCAAAAAGGCTGGATATACCCTTTGTAACCACCTTTCATTCGAAGTATTACGACGATTTTATGGCCTATACCGGCAGCGAGCGGGTTGCCCGCTTCGGGCTCAGGTATATTCTGGAACTTTACAATAAGGCGGATGCCGTATGGGCAGTAAACAGCGCCACGGCACAAACCCTCAGGGATTACGGCTTCAAGGGCAATATAACCGTTATGCCCAACGGCATTCACGGCTCCTATCCCGAAGACCCGCAGCAGCTTATCCGGCGTGCGAACAGCGCCTATCCCCTTCCCTGCGAGGGCTTTGAAATAATATTTGTCGGTCAGCTCATCTGGCAGAAAAATCACCGCCTTGTTTTGGATACCGCAGCGCGGCTTAAAAAAAGAGGCATTGCTTTTTCCGTTACGGTGGCGGGCTGCGGGGATAACGGCGAGGAAATAAAAGCCTATGCCCGCTCTCTCGGGCTTGACGACCGTGTAAAATATCTGGGCCGGGTCACCGACCGCGAGCTGCTCTGCGGGCTGTATCTGCGCAGCAAGCTGTTCTTCTTCCCGTCGGTTTATGACAATGCCCCCATAACCCTTCAGGAGGCCTCCCTTAACCGCGTGCCCGCGCTTTTAATGCAGGGCAGCAACGCCTCTCAGGGTATTACCGACGGCGTAAACGGCTGGCTGTGCGATAACGACCCGGACAAAACGGCGGATAAAATAGCGCTCATCATGTCAAATGAGGAAAATCGCGTCCGCGTGGGTCTTGAAGCCTCCCGCACCGTGGTCAACAGGTGGGAGGATATAATGCCCGCCGTAAAAGAGGAGTATATCCGCCTTATAAAAAACAAAAAGTGCGGCAAATAACCCCGGCATTACCGTAATGCCGATAAGAACAGGAGTCACAGCATGATAGCTCTGCTTTCGCGCATATTCATAAAAAACGCAAAGGATACCGAAAACCCCGAGGTGCGCCGCAAATACGGCATGCTCTGCGGAGGCGTGGGTATATTTCTCAACGCCGTGCTCTGCGTCTGCAAACTGGCCGCAGGCATTATAACCGGCTCCATCGCAGTCGTGGCCGACGCCTTTAACAACCTTTCCGATGCAGGCAGCTCCGTTATCACCATTGCGGGCTTCCGCATGGCGGGACAGAAACCGGACAGCGAGCACCCCTTCGGGCACGGGCGGGCAGAATACATTGCCGGGCTTGTGGTATCGTTTATCATCATGACGGTGGGGCTGGAGCTGCTTAAAAGCTCCGTGGAAAAAATCATCACCCCTCAGGCGGTAAGCTTCTCCCTTGCCGCCGTGCTTATAATGGCGGCGTCGGTAATGATAAAAAGCTATATGTTTTTCTATAACAGACGCATCGGTAAAAAAATAGACTCCGCCGCAATGCGCGCCGCCGCCTCCGACTCCCTTTCGGACTGCATAGCCACCCTGGCCGTGCTTTTATCCATGCTCATAAACCGCTTCTGCGGCTTCAACGCCGACGGCTGGTGCGGCATCGCAGTGGCGGCGTTCATATTCGTTTCGGGCTGCAAATCGGTAAAGGAAACCGTTTCCCCCCTGCTTGGGCAGCCCCCCGCGCCGGAATTCGTGCGCAAAATAAAGGATATTGTCCTGTCCTATCCCGATATCGAGGGCATGCATGACCTTATCGTGCACGATTACGGCCCCGGAAGATGCATGATAAGCGTGCACGCCGAGGTTCCGGCGGATAAAAGCATGCTGGATATGCACGACCTTATAGACCGTATCGAGCACCGGCTTGCCAAGGAAACCGGCGCCGTGGCCGTAATACACATGGACCCGGTAGTGCGCGACGAAAGCACGAACCGTCTGCGGGATATCGCCGCCCAAGCCGCCAAAGAGGTGGACGAGCGCATAACCATACACGATTTTCGCGCGGTAAAGGGCAACACCCACACAAATCTTATTTTTGACGCCGTCGTGCCCTTTGATATGGACCCGGCAAGCGTAAAAAAACAGATAGCCTCCCTTATCCACAGCCGGGACGAAAGCCTTTATGCGGTGGTGGAAACCGATTGCGTTTATTCTCCGGAGCATTAGCCCCGGGTATAAAATAAATACCGGCGGCGGTATGCCGCAGAAAGCGGACAGTTCGAAGCCCTCCTGTCCGGGCCTTTAAGGCCGATAAACAAAACCAGGATGAAAAAGAATAATACAGCACTCAGAAACAACATGCGCTTTATCACGGTTTCCGCCGTGATAGCGGCGATTTATGCAGCCCTTACGCTGCTGCTTCAGCCCGTAGCCTACTTCGGCGCGGCGCAATGCCGCCTCTCCGAGGGGCTTACCCTTCTGGCGTTTCTTATGCCGGAGGCAATACCCGGCCTTGCCGTGGGCTGCCTTGCGGCAAACATACTCGGGGGAGGCGCGCTGCCGGATATAATCCTTGGCACCCTTGCCACCCTTGCCGCTGCCGCCTGCTCCGCACGGGTAAAAAACATGTGGGTATCCGGCATATTCCCCGTGCTGTTTAACACCGTACTCGTATCCCCCGTTATAGTCTATTGCTATATGGGCGGCGGAGCCTTAAGCGTCTACCTCGTCAATGCCGGGCTGTTTGCCCTGTGCGAGGCGGCCAGCGTGTACGCAGTAGGCGTGCCCCTCGTGCTGCTGCTTTGCCGCTACGGCGCTCTCCGGCGCGCACTGCATATAAACATCACCGTCAAAAGAGGTCGGAAACAACCGCTTCCTTCCCAAAAAGCCGCTTCTTCCCAACCCTCCTCACCCTCGGACGGCTCTTTTGACAGCAAAGGAGAATAACCGTGAAAAACATTCTGCAAAATAAAAACACCCCCTATGTGCTGGGGCTTATATGCGCCGTGGCCTTTTTTGCGGCGCATATATATTTCAACATCGCCGTTCCGAAGGTGAATCTCTGGAGCTATGAAGCGCTGTGCGAAATCGGCTTTCTGCTTATGCTGCTTTCACTCGTGCCTTTTATGTGCGAGCGCATACTCAGGGCAAACGGACAGCGCCGGGGCGCAGGCTTTACCGTGCTGCTCATCGCGCAGTGTCTGCTTGCCGGCCTTGCCTTTGTATGCTTTGTTCTTTCCGCCGTGCTTACCGTCACCGAACGCGGAACCCAAAGCCTCAACATTATAATGCTCATCGGTCTTATTGCCGCCGCGCTGATGTCCCTTATGCTGCTGCTGCTGCGCCTATGCGTGCTTACCTCGTGCAAAGGGGCGGTAACAGCCGTCGGATGGGTGCTGCTCGGCTCCGCAGCGGCTGCGGGTGCGCTGCTCCACCTTACTCTTTTGCTTGATCTTATAAAGGAAATAGCCGCAAATGCAGGGCAAGGCATCGGCATACTGCTTTTCTGGTACGGCTTTGTTAATTTTGTATATATCATGTGCCTGTTCCTTGCAGACGGCGCATGCATATATTTTGCCGTTCACACCGTCCGCCGTCTGGAAAACGATCCCTTCCCCCTTATGTATCTGTAAATATGAATTCCGCAGTATGCGCAGCCGCCGGCCTTACGGCGGCAATAAAAAGGTGATATGAGCAATATCGGATACAAAAAAGCAAAACCCAAAACAAAGCGCCGCGTAATCATTGCAGCGCTGTCCGTTGCGCTTGTGCTGCTCCTGCTCCTTGCGGGGCTGTGGCGCATAAGCGGCTATAAACGCTTCTTTCGGGACAGCGTGGAAAAATGGAGCCGCTATTATTCCGTGGACGAATACCTTATTTACGGCATGATATACGCCGAAAGCGGCGGCAGGGAGCAGGCTCAAAGCAGCGCGGGCGCAGTGGGGCTTATGCAGCTTATGCCGCAGACTGCAAAATGGCTCGCTCGGCGCGAGGGCATTGAATACAGCGAGGAAATGCTGCTTCAGGGCGATTACAGCATTCGTCTGGGCTGCGCATATGCGGCGTTTCTTTTTGAAAGGTATGATAATTACGATTGCGTCATTGCCGCCTATAACGCCGGCCACGACGCCGTGGATAAATGGCTGAAGGACCCGGAATTTTCCCGCGACGGCAAAACCCTGTACCGCGTGCCCTATGCCGAAACCGAAAACCACATAGTGCGCGTCAACCGCGCCCGCAGCATCTATTTTGCCCTTTATCCTCCCGCAGGATAATTGCTGCGCCGAACAATGCAAAAAATCCTGCGGCACAAGGGCCCACACGGCTGCAAAATACAGGCATTTCTTCAGAAAAACGGCGCTAATGCGCCCCTAAACGCTCCGTTTGCCCCACAGTGCGGAATAAAAACACTTGACAAAAGCCGCCGCAAAGATACAATAAATATAAATTACCCGAAACCGGCTCCGGCCGCATTGCCCCTTTACCGGCCGCATTGCCCCTTTACCGGCAGCCTTGCCGCAAAAGGCGAAGCGCAGGCTCACCTCCGATTTCGGGTACCGATACGAAATAAATTAAAGAAAAAAGAGGTATTGCTATGTCCGGAATCAATCTTAAAGACAAGGTCGCCGTAATCACCGGCGCCAGCCAGGGTCTGGGCGAGGCGCTTGCCATGCGCCTTTCCGATGAGGGCTGCAAGGTCGTTGTGGCGGATATGAACTATGAAGGCGCACAGGCCGTTGCCGCAAAGCTCAAGGATGCCATCGCAGTGGCTGTCAATGTAACCAAAATCGAGGATTGCGAAAAAATGGCGGCCGCCGCCGTTGAAAAGTACGGCAAAATCGACATTCTCGTCTCCAATGCCGGCATAGTCAAATCCGGCGATATCCGCCAGTTCCCCGCCAGCAGCTTTGCACTTGTAGTGGATGTAAACCTCAACGGCTATTTCAACACCGTAAAGGCGGTTGCCCCCTATATGCTGGAGCGCAAGCAGGGCGTCATCATCCAGATAAACAGCAAATCCGGCAAAAAGGGCTCCTATAAAAACTGCGCCTATGCCGCAAGCAAGTTCGGCGGCATCGGCCTTACCCAGTCCCTCGCTCTGGAATTTGCCGATCAGGGCATCCGCGTAAACAGCATCTGCCCCGGCAACATGCTCTCCTCTCCCCTCTGGGTAAACAGCCTTTTCAAGCAGTATGCCGCCAATCAGAACACCACCGAGGAGGCCATCCGCGAAAAGTATATCAATCAGGTACCCATGAAGAGAGGCTGCGAATATGAAGACATCGCCAATGTCATGGTCTTCCTTGCAAGCGATATGTCCTCCTACATGACCGGTCAGGCCATCAATGTCACCGGCGGTCAGGAAATGAAATAAACCCCTTATAACGGCTTTATAACAGTACCGGCTTTACAAAAAGCCGGTATTTTTTTATACCGGCGCATACGCCGGCAGCCTCCTTCTTTTCTTTACCGCCCCTCTTTCCGCCGCCCTGCGGATACCCTCCTCTTCCTTTATAGCATTTCCGCACCTCAAGCCGCCTTATAAATTTTCGCCGGAAAAATATGTTTTATCAGAAAATTTCAATTTTCACCCCGGTTTTCGTCAAAAATAAACATAAAAATGCGAATTTTTTTCAATTAGGGTATTTACTACGAGGGTACGGCTGTGTTATAATCATACAATAACAATACATTTTAAGCCCGTACGGTAATTCCGGGTGCCTCCCCGCAAACAGCCGTCGGGCGATTGAAAACCGATCAGGAGGAGATAAAATGGCTTTATCCAAAGAGCAGAAAGAGCTTCGCTTGGCCGAGCTTCGAAGCTTTATCCAGCTGCACAAAGACGACAAGGGTCCGCTTATGCCCATTATGCAGAAGGCGCAGGAGCTTTTCGGCTATCTTTCCCTTGAAACCCAAACGGTAATTGCAGAGGGTCTTGGCATCCCGGTAAGCGAGGTCTACGGCGTGGCCACCTTCTACGCCCAGTTTTCCCTTGAGCCCAAGGGTCAGTATGTCATCGGCGTATGCACCGGCACCGCCTGCTATGTAAAGGGCGCCGCCGCCGTGCTTGAAGAGGTGGAAAAACAGCTCGGCGTCACCAAGGGGCGCACCAGCAAGGACGGAGTGTTCACCATTCAGGATACCCGCTGTCTGGGCTGCTGCGGTCTTGCTCCCGTAATGGTAATAAACGACGATGTCTACGGCCGTCTTGTGCCGGCGGATGTCCCCGGCATTTTGGAAAAATACAAAAGCGAAGGCTGAGCCTCGGCAAACGGACAACGGTATGGATGAAATAGCGCTTCATGTGCTGGATATAATACAAAACAGCGTCAGGGCCGGAGCCCGCTGCATACAGGTGCGCTTTGAACGGCAGGGGCATATGCTCCGCATCACAATATCCGATGACGGCTGCGGCATGTCAGAGGAAACCGCCGCCAAAGCGTGCAGTCCCTTTTCAACCAGCCGCACCACGCGGAAAGTGGGTCTGGGCTTGCCGCTGCTTATGGCCTCTGCACAGGGCTGCGGCGGAAGCTTCGGCATTAAATCGCAGCCGGGCAAGGGCACCGTCGTAGAGGCAGTGTTTGATACCCAAAATATCGATTGCCCCCCCGTGGGCGATATAAACGGCACCATGCTGTCCCAGTTTGTGTGCCACCCGGAAATCGATTTTATCTACACCTTTTCAAACGAGCGCGGCAGCATGCGCACGGACACCAAGGAGATTAAAAGCGTTCTTGACGGCGTACCGCTTGATACTCCCGAGGTCGTGGAATGGATGCGCTCCGGTCTTGCCAAGGAATTTGAAGCCCTCGGCGAAAAGGAATACTGATAAAGCCCGCTTAAAAAAAGCACCGGTCCGAAGCCGCAGCATGCCCAGCAAAGCCCGCCGAGCACGGGCATTTATCCGCAGAAGGAACCAAAAAACAAAACAGAACGGAGAAACTGATATGAAAAGCATCAAAGAGCTGGAAGAAATCAGACAGCGTACCCTAAACAACATAAATATGCGCAAGGACAGCGACAGTACCCGTATAGTAGTGGGTATGGCTACTTGCGGCATCGCCGCCGGCGCTCGCCCCGTACTGCTTAAATTCATGGAGGAAATATCGCAGCGCGGTCTTTCCGGCGTTACCGTTTCCCAAACAGGCTGCATAGGCGTCTGCCGCCTTGAGCCCATTGTGGAAATATATGCGCCGAACAGCGAAAAGGTCACCTATGTCAAGGTCACACCGGACAAAGCAAGCAGAATAATCACCGAGCATATCGTCAACGGCAAGGTGGTGGAGGAATATACCATCGGCTGGCACGAGGCCAATGAGAACAAATAACGGGAGGAATCAATACAATGTATCGAGCACATGTACTTGTCTGCGGCGGAACCGGCTGCACTTCTTCAAATTCGCTTAAGATTATAGAGCGTTTTGAGCAGCTTGTCGCCCAGAACGGTCTGTCACAGGAGGTCAAGGTCGTCCGCACCGGCTGCTTCGGTCTGTGCGAGCGGGGCCCGATAGTCATCGTGTACCCCGAGGGCGCGTTCTATTCCCGCATCAAGCCCGAGGATGTGGACAGGATAGTGCAGGAGCACCTGTTAAAGGGACGCATAGTAAAGGAGCTCATCTATCACGATAAAAAAGACGGGCAGGTGCACGAAACCTCCCTTTCCAATATCGGCTTTTATAAAAAGCAGCACCGCGTGGCTTTGCGCAACTGCGGCGTTATAGACCCGGAAAACATCGATGAATACATAGCCTTCGACGGTTATAAGGCCCTTGCCAAGGTGCTTACCGAAATGACCCGCGAGGAGGTCATAGACACCGTCAAGCGCAGCGGGCTTCGCGGCCGCGGCGGCGCGGGCTTCAGCACCGGCACAAAATGGGAGTTCGCCTACCGTTCCCAGTCGGATAAAAAATATGTCGCCTGCAACGGCGACGAGGGCGACCCCGGCGCCTTTATGGACCGCAGCATACTGGAGGGCGACCCGCACGCCGTGCTTGAGGCAATGGCCATAGCCGGCTATGCCATAGGCAGCGACCAGGGCTATATTTATGTCCGCGCGGAATACCCCATCGCGGTAAAACGCCTCCAGATAGCCATAGATCAGGCCAAGGCCTACGGTCTTTTGGGCAAAAACATCTTCGGCACCGATTTCAGCTTCGATGTGGAAATACGCCTGGGCGCAGGCGCCTTTGTGTGCGGCGAGGAAACCGCTCTGCTCACAAGCATCGAGGGCAAACGCGGCGAGCCCCGTCCCCGTCCGCCGTTCCCGGCAGTAAAGGGCGTTTTCGGCAAGCCCACAATGCTCAACAATGTTGAAACCTATGCCAATATTCCGCAGATAATCCTCAACGGCGCCGAATGGTTCTCCTCCATGGGCACCGAGAAATCCAAGGGCACCAAGGTGTTCGCGCTGGGCGGAAAAATAGTCAACACCGGTCTTGTGGAGGTGCCCATGGGCACCACCGTGCGTGAGATCGTATACGACATCGGCGGCGGCATCCCCGGCGGCAAAAAATTCAAGGCCGCGCAAACCGGCGGTCCCTCCGGCGGCTGCATCCCCGCAAGTCATCTGGACACCCCCGTTGATTACGATTCTCTCATCGCCATCGGCTCCATGATGGGCTCCGGAGGACTCATAGTCATGGACGAGGACAACTGTATGGTGGATATTGCCAAATTCTTCCTCGAGTTCACCGTGGACGAGTCCTGCGGCAAATGCACTCCCTGCCGCGTAGGCACCCGCCGCATGCTGGAGATACTGGAGCGCATCACCGACGGCCGCGGCGAGGACGGCGATATTGAAAAGCTGGAGGAGCTTGCAAACACCATAAAGGCCACCGCTCTTTGCGGTCTTGGCCAGACGGCTCCCAACCCTGTGCTTTCCACCCTCCGCTATTTCCGCGATGAATACGAGGCTCACATCTATGAAAAGCGCTGCCCTGCCGGCCATTGCAAAAAGCTTGCCCGCATAGTGATAGATCCCGAAAAGTGCCGCGGCTGCTCGCTTTGTGCCAAAAACTGCCCCGTGAATGCCATAAGCGGACAGATCAAATCGCCCTACACGATAGATCAGTCCAAGTGCATCAAGTGCGGCGCCTGCATTGATAAATGCCGCTTCGGCGCTATCCAGAAGAAGTGACCGACAAGGAGGATATTATAATGAATACGGTAAATCTGACCATAGACGGCGTCAAGGTGCAGGTTCCGGCCGGTTCCACCGTGCTGGAGGCTGCCCGGAAGGCCAATATAAACATTCCCACACTGTGCTATCTTAAGGATATAAACCAAATCGGCGCCTGCCGGATGTGCCTTGTGGAGATCAAAAACGCCCGCGCGCTGGCGGCTGCCTGCGTTATGCCCGCAGCCGAGGGTATGGAGGTAAAAACCAATACCCCCAAAATACGCGCCGCACGCAAGCTCAACCTTGAGCTGCTGCTGAGCAACCATAACCGCGAGTGCACCTCCTGCATACGCAGCGGCAGCTGCGAGCTTCAGGCCATGTGCAACGAAATGGGTGTCACCGCCGGACGGTTTGACGGCGCCAAAACCCCCAGCACCGTGGACGATATAAGCCCCTCCATAGTGCGCGACAATTCCAAATGCATACTGTGCCGCCGCTGTGTCGCGGTGTGCAACAATGTGCAGAAGGTGGGCGCCATCGGCGTTATGAACCGCGGATTTGCAACCTCCGTGGGCTGCGTATTCGGCAAAAGCCTGAGCGATTCCGTCTGCATAAACTGCGGACAGTGCATTACGGCCTGCCCCACCGGCGCGCTGCACGAAAAGGAAAGCATAAACGAGGTATGGAACGCGCTGGCCGATCCCGAAAAATACGTGGTGGTGCAGCCCGCTCCCGCCGTACGCGTAGGTATAGGCGAGGAATTCGGTCTGCCCGTGGGCACCGTCTGCACCGGCAAGCTGGCAGCGGCTCTGCGCCGGCTCGGCTTTGACAAGGTGTTTGACACCGATTTTGCCGCCGACCTCACCATAATGGAGGAGGGCACCGAGCTGCTTGAGCGCATGAAAAACGGCGGCGCGCTGCCCATGATAACCTCCTGCTCGCCGGGCTGGATTAAGTTCTGCGAAACCTTCTACCCCGAATTCATCCCCAATCTCTCCAGCTGCAAGTCGCCTCACGAAATGCTGGGAGCGGTTATAAAAAGCTATTACGCCCAGAAAAACGGCATAGACCCCGAAAAGATATTCGTGGTATCCGTTATGCCCTGTACCGCCAAAAAGTTCGAGGCAAAGCGCCCGGAGCTTGGGCATGACGGCATGGCGGATGTTGACGCCGTCCTTACGGTGCGCGAGCTTGCAAGAATGCTCAAGACTGCCGGCGTGGATTTTGTAAACCTGCCCGATGAGGATTTTGACGACATTCTGGGTCAGTCCACGGGCGCCGGGGTTATATTCGGCGCAACCGGCGGCGTTATGGAGGCCGCGCTGCGCACTGTTTACGAAATAGTAACCGGCAAAGAGCCGGAAAGCCTTGATTTCAGGGCCTGCCGCGGCACCGAGGGCGTTAAGGAGGCCGAGCTTGAAATGAACGGAAGCACGGTACGCGTAGCCATTGCAAACGGCACCGGCAATGCGGCAAAGCTGCTGGATATGGTCAAAAACGGCGAAGCCCACTACGATTTCATCGAGGTCATGGGGTGTCCGGGCGGCTGCGTGACGGGCGGAGGCCAGCCCATTATAAATGCGACAAAGCTGAGCTATATTGACCCCAAGGCGCTGCGCGCCGAGGGTCTTTACCGCGAGGATGCCGGCAAGAAGCTGCGCAAGAGCCACGAAAACCCCGGTGTAAGGCGGGTTTACGAGGAATACTTCGAGCAGCCCGGAAGCCACCGTGCGCATGAGCTGCTGCATACTCACTATACCAAGCGCAATAAATTTTAAGCAAAAATGCGTTAAAAACGGTATAAAAACGCGTTAAAAACGCTTAAAAACATGCAAAAAAACGCGTAAAAAACGCATCAAAAAATTAACGGGGCTTTGGGCTATTGCCCGAAGGAATGTCAGCTGCATACCCCGTCATCCGGCGCACAAGAGTGCGCCGGTTTTTATTTGTGCCCCTGTATAAAAAAACGGGCGGCCGCCCGATACATTTTTTGTAAAAAGCGATCGCCTGTTTGTGCCGCCCTTGCCGGGCGTTTTTTTGAAATTTTTTCTGTTCTGAAATTATTTTATCAGCTCTTTGCGGATGCGGTCGGTTTCCCGATAGGCTTTAAGAATATCGGCGTAGTCCCGTATCTTTTCCTTGTTCCATGTGTTTTCCGCAAGCATGGGGGCGCGCTGCGACACAAGCTCGCGTTCCTCCGAAAGCCCGTCCTCAAGGTTTGGGTACTTCTCCATTATTACATCGCCCCATGCAAGCAGCTGGCCGCCGATTATCTGCGGGCTGTCCTGAACCGTCAGCTTTTTATCGTGATAGGGGGAGGCGGGGTGCATGGCTCCCCAGGTGCGCGTATTCCAGTTGAAGGCCTCCTCCTGCGTCCAGTATGCCACGGGAGTAACAATATACATGGGTATCCATGAGCTGTTGACGATATTGAAGCCCGCCTCCAAAAGAGAGGGCGTGGTCTGATAGAGATTCTCCCAGCTCATGAGCTGCAATTCTCTTGTGACATAATCGTTTACATCGGCGGAAAAGCCCTCCCACGCCATGGGGATGCGTCCCTTGGAAATAACCGTTTCCGCCATTTTCTCCACAAAATCGGCAAGCAGGCGCTCGGCAAGCAGGCGCTTATCCTCCATGTCAAAGTCTATCCCCTGCGAAAGGGCATAATCGCGGCAGGCAGGGTCCTCCGTCCACTTTGCTATTGCCGCCTCGTCGCCGCCGATGTGGATGCGTTCCGACTGCGGGAACATATCGCAAAGCTCGCAAAAGAGCTGCTGCATTGCCGTTGTGGCCTGCTCGGTACGGGTGATGATGCCGTCTTTTCCGAAAATATCGCCGTATTCCTGACAGAATGCGCGGCAGTGACCGGGAACATCTATTTCCGGCATGATATGAACGCCGCGCGAAGCGGCATAACGGTTGAGAGCGTCTATTTCCGCAAAGGTATAGTGCCGTCCCGGAGTGGAAAGTTTGGGGAACAGACGGCTGGGGAGCGTATAGCTTTGATCGTCCGTAAAGTGCAGCTGAAGCACCGGGATTTTATACAGCATGCACAGATCCACATAGGAAAGCAGATAGGAAAAGGGATGAAAATCACGGGCAAGATCAATCATGACGCTGCGGAAGGCGCAGTCGGGGGCATCCTCTATGCGCACGGCGGGCAGGCAAAGGGTGCCGTTTTGAACAAAAAGCAGCTGCAGCAGCGTCGCCATGCCGTTGCGTGCGCCGTCCTTGGTCCATGCACGGATCTCCGCGCAGCCGTTTTCGGCATAGAGCGCATACGCCTCTCCCTTAAAGGCGCTGTCCGCCGTGAAGCGGATGGCGCCGGAGTATTCTTCACTTAATGTAATGCCGAAAAGGCGCCTTACATAATCGGTAAGAGAATCGTGCAGAAGCATAAAATCTCCGCTTACGGTGGCGGCAAGGGAAACGGTGCCGCTGCCCCGAACCACGGTTTTGGGCTGCGGAATAAGATGAAGGGGAGAATTCATAGAATATTCCTTTCGCTTTTATTCTTTCGCAGGTGCGAAGGAACAGGCATATTTTTAATATCTATAAGTATAGCATAAAGCAGCGGAGCTTTCAAGACACACAGAGAGCTTTTTTACGGTGTGCATATAAAATGCGCCGCAAAGGGACGCAAAAAAGAAGGCGCCGCCGTTGTTTGCGGTGCGCCCTGCGTTTTGTGACGAATTTTCTATTTGCCGGTAGAGCCGAAGCCGCCCTCGCCGCGCTGCGTTTGCGAAAGCTCCTCAGAAGGGATAAAGCTTGCGGGAATGAAGGGCAGAATTACCAGCTGGGCTATACGCTCGCCGTTTTTTATCTCCTGCGCGGTATCCGAATCGTTATGCAGCGCAACTATATATTCCCCGCGGTAATCGCTGTCGCACACTCCCACGCAATTTGCGGGACGCAGACCCTGCTTTGCCGCCATGCCGCTGCGGGCAAAAACTGCGCCGAAGCAGCCCTCCGGCAGCTCAAAGGCCAGCCCGGTGCCCACCTTAAGCGTGGAATGGGGCGGCAGAATCACATTTTCCTCAAGGCAGGCGCACAGATCGTAGCCTGCGGCGTATTCGGAGCCGCGCACGGGCAGAACCGCATTTTCCTTAAGCTTTTTGACCCTTACGCTTATGCCGGCAAAGCCGTTTTTATCGCATTTTACACTGTTCATATCATAATTCCTTACATAAAAAATTAAGGTGTTTCCTCCGGCACGGCAGCGCCGGCTTCGGTAACGCCTTAATTATAGCACAGCAATGCGCAAATTGTATATTCAATCCTGCGTTATATTGCTTTTTTATGAATACGCGGCGGTATATTCCGCCATGCACGGCGCAATGCCTCGGCAAAAGCCGTTATACGGGATTGTCCGTCCACGGCACGGGCTTGCCCGCCTGAAGGGTTTTTTTCATATCCAGCAGGCGTTGGTTTGAGGAGCCGCGAAAGCGCAGAGTTATATCCTTCAGCTCCTCCACAAAGCGGCCGTCCACCAATACATCAATTAAAGACAGCAGCTCCTGCGTTTTCTCGCAGTGAGGGTGGGCTTCGGGGTCAATAAGCTGCTCAAAGGTGAAGCCGCTGAAGGCCCATATGCTTTTATCGGGGAATTCCCTGCACACTCTTTTTACAAACGGCAGCAGCGCCCGCTGGTTCTGCGGCTCAAAGGGCTCGCCGCCAAGCAATGTAAGCCCGCTTATATAGTCGGGCGCCAGCATTTCCAGCACCTGCTGCTGTGTCTGCTCGGTAAAGGGATGACCGAAGTTAAAATCCCATGTCTGCTTCTGAAAGCAGCCGGGGCAATGATTGGTGCAGCCGGAGACAAACAGCGTTACCCGCACTCCCGGTCCGTTTGCAATATCGCAGTTTTTTATCTCGCCGTAATTCATTACAGATGCAGCACACGCTCCTTAATCTCCTGAGTGCGGCCCTGATTCCAGAACTGGGTGCCGATATAGCCGCAGGTGCGGCGGGCGACATTCATCCTGCTCTGATCGGTATTGCCGCACTTGGGGCAGCGCCAGATGTACTTGCCGTCCTTCTCCACTATTTCTATCTCGCCGTCAAAGCCGCATTCCTGGCAATAGTCGCTTTTGGTGTTAAGCTCGGCGTACATGATATTATCATATATAAAGCGTATAACGGACAGCACCGCATCCAGATTGTTCTGCATGTTGGGCACCTCCACATAGCTTATGGCGCCGCCCGTTGAAAGGTGCTGGAACTGGGACTCAAAGCGCAGCTTCTCGAAGGCGTCTATCTTTTCCGTTACATGCACATGATAGCTGTTTGTAATATACCCCTTGTCGGTGACACCGGGAATTATGCCGAAGCGGCGCTGGAGGCACTTGGCAAACTTGTAGGTGGTGGATTCCAGCGGCGTGCCGTAGATGGAAAAGCCGATATTGGTTTCCTGCGTCCACTGCTTGCAGGCATCGTTCATCCTCTGCATGACCGAAAGCGCAAAGGGGGTGGCGCTGGGATCGGTGTGGGATTTGCCCGTCATGAACTTCACGCACTCGTAAAGCCCGGCATAGCCCAAGGATATTGAGGAATATCCGCCGTAGAGCAGCTTGTCTATGGGCTCGCCCTTTTTAAGGCGCGCGCAGGCGCCGTACTGCCACAGGATGGGGGCTGCATCGGAAAGCGTGCCCTTAAGGCGGTTATGCCTGCACATAAGCGCACGGAAGCAAAGCTCCAGCCGTTCGTCGAATATTTTCCAGAACTTTTCGATGTTTCCGCCGGAGGACAGCGCGATATCGGGCAGGTTCAGGGTTACAACGCCCTGATTGAAGCGGCCGTAGAATTTATAATTGCCGTTTTCGTCCTTCCACGGAGCCAGTGCCGAACGGCAGCCCATGACGGGGAAGCAGTTGCCTTCCTTGAGCTCCTTCATTTTCTTTTCGGAAATATAGTCCGGCACCAGCCGCTTTGCGCTGCATTTTGCCGCCAGACGGGTAAGATACCAGAACTCGGAATCGTCGTGAATGTTATCCTCCTCCAAAACATATATAAGCTTGGGGAAGGCGGGAGTTATCCATACGCCCTCTTCGTTCTTAACGCCGCGGTAGCGCTGGAGCAGTATCTCCTCGATTATCATGGCAAGGTCCAGCTTCTCCCTGCGGCTTTTTGCCTCGTTAAGATACATAAACACCGTTACAAAGGGGGCCTGGCCGTTGGTGGTGAGCAGCGTGACCACCTGATACTGTATGGTCTGCACGCCCTTTTGTATTTCGGCGCGCAGCCGTTTTTCCGTTATGGCATCAATTTTTTCTTCGCTTGCGGGGCAGCCTAACTCCGCTATTTCTGCCACCACCTCGCGGCGTATCTTTTCCCGGCTTACCTGTACAAAGGGCGCAAGGTGCGCAAGGGAAATGCTCTGTCCGCCGTACTGATTGGAGGCCACCTGAGCGATTATCTGCGTAGCGATATTGCAGGCCGTGGAAAAGCTGTGCGGCTTTTCTATCATGGTGCCGGATATTACGGTGCCGTTATTGAGCATATCCTCAAGGTTTACAAGGTCGCAGTTGTGCATATGCTGGGCAAAATAATCCGCATCGTGAAAATGGATTATACCCTCCTCGTGAGACTGCACTATTTCCTGAGGCAGCAGAATGCGGTTTGTGATATCCTTGCTGACCTCGCCCGCCATATAATCGCGCTGCACGCTGTTTACGGTGGGGTTTTTATTGGAGTTTTCCTGCTTTACCTCTTCGTTGTTGCATTCGATAAGGCTTAAGATCTTATCGTCGGTGGTGTTGCTTTTGCGCACAAGGCTGCGTGTATAGCGATAGGTTATGTACTGCTTTGCCACCTCAAAGGCGCCGTGAGCCATGATCTGCTTTTCCACAAGGTCCTGTATTTCCTCCACGCTCATGGCGCGGTTTACCTTCTGGCAGGCAAGCTCCACCGACTGCGCAATGCGCTGTATCTGCATGGGCGTCATGCGCTCGTTCTCCGGAACCACATCATTGGCCTTGGTTACCGCCACAATGATCTTGGTTATGTCAAAATCGACCTCTGAACCGTTTCTTTTTATGATCTTCATATACAATCCCCTCTGCGCCGCATATGCGCGCATAATTTTATCCTTTGTTTTTCTATGCCTGCTTTTTATCCCGCCGCCTGTTTATTGCGCCGTGCGTATGCCCATCCGAAAAAACGCAACCGTTTATCGAGTTTGCTCTTGCTAACCATCCGTATTTTACGGCAAACCCGCGCCAAGGTCTTTATGTTTGTACGCCTTTTTGTTTTCTTATGCCTTTTTTATCCTCTTTGAGAATAAATTTGTTTTCAAAAACAACAAGCAGTTGTTGTGTCGATGAATATCATACACCATATATAGATAAAATGCAAGAGATAAATGAATTATAAAGCAAACAATTTTGTCGGAATTTCTGCGTCGGTTATATAAAAAAAGTATAAGAAAAAGCCTTCTGGCCAAAGAAAAAGGGCATAAAAAAGCGCCCGCACAAATGCGGACGCTTTTTTGAAAAAATTCGTATTGGTTTTTGACCTTCAGGCTTACAGCATGGACTCGTAAAGCTTCTTGATGTCGGCAACGCTGGTATCCTTGGGGTTGCCTCCGGTGCAGACATCCTTGAAGGCGGACTCGCTAAGGAAGTCCAGATCCTCTCTCTTTACGCCCACCTCGGTAAGGGTCTTGGGGATATTTACATCGGCAGCCAGCTTACGCACAGCGTCCACGGCGGCCTTGCGGTACTCGGCGGGGGTCATGCTTTCGGTGCCCTCTACGCCCATAGCCTTGGCGATGTCTCTGTACTTCTCGCCGGTGGCATCGGCATTGTATTCCATAACGGTGGGCAGGATGATAGCGTTTGCCACGCCGTGGGGGGTGTCATAAACAGCGCCCAGAGGATGAGCCATGGAGTGAACGATGCCCAAGCCTACATTGGAAAAGCCCATACCGGCAACATACTGGCCAAGAGCCATGCCCTCTCTGCCCTCCGGCTCGCCGGCAACGGCGCTGCGCAGGGATCTGGAGATGATCTCGATAGCCTTGAGCTCCACCATGTCGCTCATTTCCCATGCGCCCTTGGTGATATAGCCCTCAATGGCGTGGGTAAGAGCATCCATACCGGTTGCGGCGGTAAGACCCTTGGGCATGGAGGACATCATGTCGGCATCGATAACGGCCACAACGGGGATATCGTGGGGGTCAACGCAAACGAACTTACGCTTATTCTCAACATCGGTTACAACATAGTTGATGGTAACCTCGGCAGCGGTACCGGCCGTGGTGGGCACTGCGATGATATCAACGCACTTTTTCTTGGTTTTTACAGCGCCCTCAAGAGAACGGACATCGCCGTGCTCGGGGTTGTTGATGATGATGCCGATGCCCTTTGCGGTATCCATGGAGCTGCCGCCGCCGATGGCGATAAGGCAGTCTGCGCCGGCCTTCTTGTAGGTTTCAACACCGGTCTGGATGTTTTCGATGGTGGGGTTGGGCTTAACCTCGTCATATACCTCATAAGCGATGCCGGCATCGTCCAGCACCTTGAGCACCTTGGTGGCTACATTGAACTTCATAAGGCTCTTATCGGTTACTACCAGCACCTTCTTGAAGCCTCTGTTTTTCACCTCATCGGGGATAACGCTGATTGCGCCTGCTCCAAAATAAGAGGTCTCATTAAGAATGAATCTGTTTACCATAATGTTCCTTTCCGAAGCACCCGAACGGGCCGCTTCCGCTGAATAAATTTGCGCGCAGCTGCTCGCGCTTTTTATATCGATAATATTGTACCCTTTTTATTGAATCCTGTCCACCGAAAAGTGAAATATTGCATATTGTTTTGCGGTAAATTCTTATTTTCTTAATAATTCAGGCCGTGCTCTGCGGACGGCGGGGGCGATTTGCCGGTATGCGGCGCGTTATGCCGCCTCGGGCGCTTAATATGACGGCATATATTTCCGAAAAACAGCGGCGAAGTGCGGTCTAAACACGGTTGTGCGCGCGTAAACTCAACCCATCACCCGCTCCATTTTTTCCTGCGTTTGTAGTCTAAACACGGTTGCGTGCGCGTAAACTCAACTGAGATCGGGGAGGTGAGATCAATTGTCGGCATTAAACGGCAGCCGTTCACGGCTGCTTGGGGAATACATAGTAAATACCGGGGCTACCGTGCGGGCTGCGGCGGCTCAGTTCGGAATAAGCAAATCCACGGTGCATAAGGAGGTTACAAAGCGCTTGGAAAGGCAGGACGCGGCCCTTGCGTCAAGGGTGCGCGCGGTGCTTGACATAAACCGTGCGCAGCGGCATCTTCGCGGCGGCGAGGCAACAAGGCGGAAATATGAAAAGCGGCGGGCACAGGGCTGCGATAACGCATAAGGAGTACGCGCAAATACCCGACGGCCATGCGTACAAAAATTATCGTTGCAAAACGTGCGGCGGCGATATATAATATCGGTAATAACAGTTATAAGTCCTGTTTTTTCTTGCATAAAATGCATGCCGTGAAGCACAAACGGCAGTGTGCTTCGCTGTTGCGAGGCACAACCGCGGCAAAGCAGGACGGGAAAGGAAGTGTCCGGATGAAAAAAATCACCGCGTCCGCTTTGTGCGGCGCTATTGTGCTGCTGCTGTGCGCCTGTTCCCCTGTCCAAACGGGAACCCCCGCCGCACCGCCCGTCTCTGCTTCACCGACCGCCGAAACGGCTTCCGCAACCGTTCCCGCGGTCACACACGAAACTACCGCCGGCCCGGACGCGGGCAGCAGCCTTAAAAGCTGCGAGGCTTTTGAAAGCGTCAGCACGGATCTTGACGCAGACGGCATTACGGAGCGTATCGAGTTTGTAAAAAAAGCGGAGGGTGTAACGGTGCGGGTTTCGCGAGGGGAGAACGCATGGGAGTACTCCCTGCCCGCGGGGTCGGAAAATGCCGTAAGTCAGTATGTGCTGAAAAACGGCAAACGCAGCTGCGTGCTGTTCTGCTATGACCTTGCAAGCGACGATTATCAGACGGCGGCCATATCCCTGGGCAGCAAGCTTGAGGTAAATATACTCGACGGCAGTGTAGCGGGCTTTGAAAACGGAGTCCTGACCCTTAACCTCACCGTAGACGTTGCCGGCACATGGCTGGGCAGCGCGGATTACACGGTAGATGAGGATATGCACCTTTCGAGAAAGGGCGAGCTTTACGAGTTAAGCGGAGTTGACGAAACCCGCAGGCTTACCGCAAAACAGGCATTGTCCGCCTTTACCGCTTCCGGTGAAAAATTTACTCTTGAGGCGGGAACCGTGCTGCGCCCCGTATCCTCCGACCTTGAAAGCGTGCTTTATTTCCGTATTGACAACAGAGATGGGCTTTTCTCTTTTAAAATAGCCCATCAGAAAGACAATTACTGGGAATTCCTGATAGACGGCGTTCCTGAGCGGGAGGCCTTTGACGGGCTGGAGTATTACGATTGATCCGAATGCCGAAAAGCTGTTTATAAATCATGCATTTTTCCGCGCATATTAAAATGCGCGGATTTTTTTGAAAAACGGCGGCTTTTAAGGAAAGTTTTTGAACGAATTATTAATTAATTACAAATAATTATGTTGAAGTTTGCGTTTTAATGTGATATAATGTTGCAAAACAGGCGGAGCAAAGTTGATTTTGCCGCCGTAAAAAAACAATTATCATAAATTCGGGAGGCAGTGCAGATGAAAAATACCAACAAAATTCTTGCCGCGGTTATGCTTATTATGCTTGCATTAAGCTTTGCGGGCTGTTCGTCGGAAAACGGCTACGAAAAGGTAGTGGACAAGTATTGCAGCGCGGTGCAGAAGAACGATTTCAATGCCATCAAATCCATAATCGACTGGGATAATGTCGGAAAGGTGTCAGAGTTTAGCGGACGCAACTATGACAAAAAGGAAGCGGAAGAGACCTTTAAGGAAATGCTCACCGCCGAATACGAGAGGCTTGAATACAAGTATGACAAGGGCTTTACCGTAGAGCACGGCCAGATAATGGTGCTCAAGGACAACAGCCGTTATGAAAATTATGCCCTGAAACGCCTTCAGAAGCTCGTAAAGCTGGAAAACGAGGCTGAGGATGCCGACGCTGCAAAGTTCGTAAACGATTTTGTGGCAGGGCTTAAGTATGTTACGGTAGTAAAAACCAACATCACCGTAAAGAGCAAAAAGGACAGCAGCAATAAGGAAAGGAACGAGGAGACCTTTGTTACCTATTGCTACAAGGGCAAATGGTACAGGGACACCGCCGTGCTTGACTATGTTGTAAACATCCTTAACGCCCGCGAAAGGGTTGCCGGCACCGATGACTCCGGCGACGACGGTTGGGGCTGATAAAAAATAATACCTTTTGCATTGCCGCATATGCTTTTTGCATATGCGGCTTTTTATATGCCGCGCCTCCCGTTTGCAGTGATGCCCGCGCGCCAAAGCGCTTGAACGGCGCTGCTTTTTATGATATAATTTTTATTGCCGCTAAGCATTTTATAATTATTGCATATCTGTTTTTCCGATATTGATTTTAGGCTTTTTTATTTGCGCGGCGTACAAAACGGCGGCGGAAAACGCTGTTTTTGAAAAAAGGAGGACGGAAGGAAGTGCTTACCGTTATTACCGCGCGCGCCGGGGACGGAAAAACCGGCGCCGTTACGGATCTTATAGGCAAACGCATGGCGCAGGGGCTGCCCTCCGTGCTGATAGTGCCCGACCAGATAACCTATGCCGCGGAGCGGCGGCTTTGTAAGGAGCTTGATATTGAGGGCTTTTCCCTTTGCAGGGTGATGTCCTTCAACCGCTTCTGCGAGGCGGTGCTGCGTTCTGCGGGGCGGCGCTGCCCGCGCCGTTTAAGCGATTCCGGGCGCATGATGCTGCTGGAGCGCGCCATTCTTACAAGCAAAAACGAGCTGACCGTTTACCGCACCGCATGCAGAAAAAGCGGCTTTGCAGCAAGGATGGAGCGTATGCTTGCGCTGCTTAAAAGCTGCCGCATATCGCCGGAGCAGCTTAAGGAAATGTGCGATGCCATGCCGCGATCCCTTTTGAGGGAAAAGCTTTCCGACACCGCCGTGCTTTATGCCCGCTGTCAGGAGCTGCTGGGGGAGGATTACTGCGACAACAACGATCTTTTCGCACTGGCTGCCGAGGCGGCGGACTGCCCTCTTCTTAAAAAAAGCGAGCTTTTTATAGACGGCTTTGACACCCTTACGGCGCAGATGCTCTGGCTTACGGAGCGTATGCTGAGGCATACAGATATAACCGTGACCCTTTCCTATGACGAAAGCGCCCCCCGCCTTTATTCCGCACAGGGACGCGCATTGGAGGGGCTGACACAGGCCGCCGCCGCAGCGAATGTGCGTATGCGGCGAAGGGAGCTTAAAAAGCGGGTGCGCGGGAACGACTTTGACAGGCTGCATATGCTTTATGCCCTTACGGAGGCCGAAAAAGACGGCGCCGGGCAGCAGTCGGAAGCACGCGCGGACAATGCGGCGCAAAACGGCACCGCGCAGGGGGCGGACTGCAAAGGCAGCGGAGACGGCGAAAAGGCCATAGATATTTTTATTGCCTCCGACACCGAAGCGGAAATGCGCCATGTCGCCTTTGAAATACGGGAAAAGCTGCGCGCGGGGGCGCGCATGCGCGACTTTGCGGTGGCCTGCTGCGACCCCGGGCTTATAAGCCTTGCCCAGCGCATATTCTCCGGCTTTTCCATGGAGGTATTCTGCGACACCGCCCGCTCCATGCCGGCTCAGCCTGCAATACAGCTTATAATGAGCGCGCTTAAGGCCTGCCGCACGGATTCCTGCCGCGATATAACGGACTATTTGGGAAACTATCTGTGCCCCGTGGAGCGCACCCGCTCCGAGCGTCTGCGGGAGCTTATATTCTCCGTGGGGCTGACCTCCGGCGAGCTGCTAGGCAGATGCCGCCGCACAAGCCCGGAAATACAGGCCGCCATTGAGGAATTCAGTGCCGATCTTGCCCCGCTTGTGCAGCTGCGCCAAAGCCTTGAAACCTGCACCGACGCGCACGCCTTTGCCTGCGCGCTGTGGAGCTTTATAACGGATATAGGGCTGCCCGAACGCACCGACGCCCTTATAGCGCGCTGCATAAAGGAGGGCATGCTGGCTCAGGCCGATGAATACAAGCAGGTATGGGACAACCTTGTGCAGCAGCTTGAGCAGCTGAATATGCTTCTGTCGGGCTGCCCCGACTGCGATGCCGACCTGCTTATTGCCATGCTGAGCAAGGGCTTTGAAAGCCAAAGCTGCTTTGTTCTGCCCTCCACGGTGGACTGCATAACGGTGGGCGACCCGGCACGCAGCCGTTTTTCCGGAATAAAGGAGCTGTATGCCGTGGGCGCGGGCGACGCCTTTTTTCCGCCTGCGCCCTCCGGCGAGGGGCTGCTCAGCCCCCGCGAGCTTGCCCGGATAAACAGCGGAGAGAAGCTGCTTACCCCCGACCACGAGGATTCCTCCCTGCGCTCGCTTTACACCCTTTTCAGCATGCTGCTGACCCCGGAAAAACTGCACCTGAGCTATTCCCGCATGAACGGACGCACCCAGCAGCAGCCGGGCGCTCTGCTTGAGCGCATACGCACGCTTTGCGGCATTACCCCCGCGCAGGCGGATGAGCAGGCGGAAATGCTGGCTTATCCCGACGGCGTTATTGAAAGCTTCAGCCTTTCCCGCAGCCCGGGGCGCGCGCAGCTTGCCGCCATGGCGGCCGTACGGCTGCTGCGCCCGGACACCGATGCCCTTCTGCGCGATAAGCAGGCCGGGGATGTGCCCTCGCCGGAGAATGTGCGCCGTCTGTACGGCAATGTGCCCGTAAGCATGTCGCGCCTGGAGACTCAGGCGGAATGTCCCCTTAAAAACCTGCTTACGGGCGGCTTCCGGCTTTCGGAGCGCGTTGATTTCATGAGCAACCTTACGGATGTGGGAAATGTAATGCATGAGGCCCTTGAGCATTCGGTGCCGGAGCTGCTGGAGGCGGCGCCGGAGCAGCGGGATGTATATGCCATAGTGGGCAAGAACCTTTACGCTGCGGCGGCGCACACCCATGACGGCGTTATGCTGCACACCGCGCGGGCGCGTCTGCTGTGCGCAAGGCTGCACAAAAGCGTTGCCTCCGCATGCGGCCGCGTGCTTTCCGATATGAATATTTTTCGCCCCGCCGCATATGAGGCCGCCTTCGGGCGCGGCAAAAACCCGCCCATTATGATAAGCACGCGCGCGGGAGAGGTTGCCCTTCAGGGCAAGATAGACCGTGTGGACATAAGCGCGGACGGCACCCGTCTGCGCATAGTGGATTACAAATCCAGCCCGCACGGCATAACCGAAAAGAGCATTGAAAAGGGCACCACGCTGCAATTGCCCCTGTACATGACCGCCATGGAAAGCATTACCGGGGCCCAAGGGGCTGCCATGTATTATCAGAACTGCTTCGGTACCTCGGCGTATTATCAGGGCATATATGTAAAGGACGGCGCGGCGGATGCCATGACTCCGGGGGTGGGAGTGGAAAAGGAGCAGTTCCGCCATCTATTGAGCCTTGCCAAGGACACTGCCGGAGCGCTTGCCGCGGATATGCTTTCGGGCAACACCTGCGCGCATTATGAAGGCGGCTCCTTCAGCCACTGCGGCTTCTGCCCGCACCGCGGAGTATGCCGCGGAAGGCTTGCTCCCGCAGCGGATACCTCCCCCGATGCCGAAGGCGGACCGGATACACAGGCATGAGGGCGCTGCCGCACATGAGCCTTTTTTGCTTTATCCGCAAAAAATAAAGGAGAGATAATTTTGCATTTTTCCACCCAACAGCAAAACGCCATAGATGCCCGGGGCGCCTCGATACTGCTGAGCGCCGCTGCCGGAAGCGGAAAAACCACCGTGATGATACAGCGCATTATGACCATGCTCTCCCAGGGGCTTTGCCGCGCGGATGAGCTGCTGGTGCTTACCTTCACCCGCGCCGCCAGTGCAAATATGCGCACAAAGCTGGAAAATGCGCTGGCCTCCGCCCTTGGGGAGAACCCGGACGACCCGCTGCTGCTTCGTGCTGCCGCCGATCTGCCCTGCGCTCAGATATCCACCTTTGACTCCTTCTGTACAACGCTTGTGCAAAGATATTTTTATCTTACTCCCATGCACGCCGATGCCCGCATGCTGGACGACAACGAGCTTGCGCTGCTTGAGCAGGATGTGATGGATTCCGTGCTGGAGGAAGCGGCAGGCGAGTTTGAAAGGGGCGAATTCCCGGAGCTTGAGCTGCTGTACGACTGCTTTTCCTCCGGGAAAAAGGATGATTCCCTTTCCGCGGCGGTTTTGCAGCTGTACAACCACTGTCAGCTGTACCCAAACCCGGAGGCGCGGCTTTCGGAGCTTTGCTCGGGGGTAAACGAGAATGCCTTTCATGCAAGCGACCTTGAGCTGCTTAAAAAGCGCTGCGTTGCGGGCATGGGCACGCTTGAGCATTTCGCACGGTTGTCTGCGCTTGTTCCCGGAAAGGACGGTGCGCGTCTGCTTGCCCTTAACGCGCAGGACCGCGCGATTTACAACGCCATACTGGAGGCGGAGGATATATCGGCTGTATCCGGGCTTAAATTTTCCGCCTTTGCGCGCATTGCTCCGTGCGCCGAAAAGGAAACTCTCAAGCGCCTGCGCGATGTGATAAAGGATACGGCGGATATTAAGGCCTGCGGCGAAAAATGCGCCCCCGAGGAGCTGGAACGGCTCAGCAGCCTGCTGTGCGGCCTTATGCGGCTGGTATGCCGCTATCAGGAATGTCTGCAGCAGGAATGCGTAGCCCGCAATGTGATGTCCTTTGCCCTTGCGCAGCGGCTGGCCGTGGAGCTTACCGCCCTGCCCGAGGTGCTGCGCGAGCTGCACGGGGATTACCGCTATATCTTTGTGGATGAGGATCAGGACAGCAACCGCCTTCAGCGCTATATGGTAAGCCGGCTTGCAAACAGCGACGAAAGCAATCTGTTTATGGTGGGAGATGTAAAGCAGAGCATATACCGCTTCCGCAATGCGGAGCCCGCACTGTTTCTTGATAAAATGCAGCAGTATGCCTCCGGCGACGGCGAGCGCCACCGCGTTATGTATCTTAACACCAATTACCGCTCGCATAAAAACATTCTGGACTGCGTAAATCTTATTTTCCGCCGCAATATGCACGCCGATTTCTTTGAGCTGGACTACGACTCAAACGAGGAGCTGCACGCCCCCGAAGGCGAATGCTGGCAGAATGATCCCGAATATATGCACAAAAGCTGCGTATCCCTTATAACCTCCGGCGAGCGGCTTACGCAGCGGGAGCGCGATACGGCCGAAGCGCGCAACGCCGTACGCCTGTGCAAAAGCCTGCTGGGCACCCCGATAGGGCCGGACCGCCGGCCCGCGCGCTACGGCGATATAGCGCTGCTGCACCGCAGCGCAAACAAAAAAAGCGCCGTTTTTGCGCAGGAATTCGCCCGTGCCGGCATTCCCTTCAGCGCCGCCGGCGAGGATTCCCCTCTTGAAAGCTATGAGGTGTGCTGCGTGCTTGATCTTCTGCGCGTTATTGATAACCGCCGCGACGATTACGCCCTGTTTTCCGCAATGCGCCTGTACGGCTTTTCCTTTGACAAGCTTATAAGCCTGCGCTGCGCAGACCGTAAAAGCAGCTTCTGCGACTGCATAATAAACAGCAGCGATTCGGATGTAACCGCCTTTTTAAGTGAACTTGAGCGGCTGAGCTTTATGTGCGCCTGCCGTCCGCTGTGGCAGGTGATATGGGAAATATACGATTCCACCGGCTTCTTTGCCCGCTGCGCCGCCCTTGACAACGGCGCCGCGCGCACGGAAAACCTCCGTTTTCTTGCCGATATGGCGGAAAAATACTGCTCCGGCGACGGAGTGACACTGCGGGGCTTTCTTTCTCTTTGCGAGGAAAACGGCGGCAGGGACTCCGCAGATGCCCGCATAAGCGGCGACCGCGTACATATGCTTACCGTTCATAAAAGCAAGGGGCTGGAATTCCCCATTGTGATAGTTGCCGGCTGCGGCGAGCCCCTTTTCCCCCGGCAAAGCCCGTCCCGCCTGCGCATAAGCCGGGAGCTGGGCGTTACCGTGCGCACGGAAAAGGGTGCGCCCTCCTTCGGCAGCGCCCTTGTTGCCTCCGCCGAGCGGCGGGAGCGCTTTTACGGGCTTTCCGAGCAGCTGAGGGGGCTTTATGTGGCAGCCACCCGCGCCGTGGACAAGCTGGTTTTCAGCGGGATATATGCCCCGCACTCCTATGACGAGGACGCGGTACGCTTTAACGCCTCCTGCTATTTTGATTTTCTGCTTCCCGCCGTTTTCGCGCACCCCGACGGCATGGCGCTTGCCGACAGCCTCGGGCTGCTTATGCCCCCCGGCGAGGCTCTGGGGCGCTGGGAATGCGAAACGGTAAGCGCGGAAAGTCTGGCCGCGCCGCCTGCGGCAAAGGCCGCCCCCGCCGAATTTGACGGCACGCCGGAGGAAATAGAGCACGCGCTTAAAAGCCTGACCTTCCGCTATGCCTACCCCGAAGCGGCGGCAATGCCGGGCAAGGCAAGCGCAAGCCAAACCGCAAAAAGCTATGAGCTTGCGCCCCCCGACCTTACCGGCGGCATAACGGCCGCAGCCTTGGGCAGCGCATACCATTTGCTGCTGGAGCACACCGATTTTTGCGAGCCCGCCGCCGTAACGCGGGACAGGCTGATTAAAAACGGGCTATTGGATGCGCAAACCGCAAAACGGCTGCGCCTTTACAAGCTTGACCGTCTTATCGCCTCCGAGCTTGGACACACCCTTGCCGGGAAAGAGCTTCACCGTGAAACTCCCTTTACCATGCTTAAGGAAAAGGACGGCGAAAAATACATAGTGCAGGGTATAATAGACTGCTTTTATGTACGGAACGGAAAAGCCGTGCTGCTGGATTTCAAAAGCGACCGCGTTCGCCTTACCGAGGGTGCGGAAGAAAGGGACGCCCCCCTTACTGAAAATGAGCAGGGTGCGGGCGGCTCCTCCTGCGAAGAAATAGCGCTGCGTTACCGTCCCCAGCTGGAGCTGTACAGGGAGGCGCTCAAAAAGTGCTTCGGGCTTGAATGCGAAAGCGGCTCCTTGTATCTGCTGGACATAAACCGCGAGCTGCGCCTGTTTTAAGCATACCCGCCGTGCTTTGCCAGCCGTATTCTTTGCGCGGCAGCGCCCACCTTTGCCGCCTGCAGCAAAGGCATACGCCTTCCTGTGCGCCGCCCCGTTTTTTTGGCTTTACCCGTGCAAAATGCATTTTTCCCGTAATAAATATGCCTTTACGGCAATTTATGATAAATTTTTTTCAAAAAAGGTATTGCATTTTGATTTCACAGGCTGTATAATAGGTGCGTTGGCGTAACAAGATTATCACGACCCGCTGGATGAGTGGATAGCTAAAGATCTTTTCCTGATTTTCGTTCCCTGCCAATGGTCAAGATTCCTCTCAACGCACAACAAATATTTTATATGGGGGACATTTCTAAAATGTTTCAGGACAAGACTTTAGTTTGCAAAGATTGCGGCGCCGAGTTCGTGTTCACCGCCGGTGAGCAGGAATTCTATGCCGAAAAGGGCCTTAAAAACGAGCCCAGCCGCTGCCGCGAGTGCCGTCAGGCCAAGAAGAACGCTCAGCGCGCTCCCCGTGAGATGTTTGACGCCGTCTGCGCTCAGTGCGGTGCTCACACTCAGGTTCCTTTCCAGCCCAAGGAAGACCGTCCGGTTTACTGCGACGCTTGCTTCAAGGCCAGAAAAGGCTGATTTACTGCAAACGAAAGGCCCTGCATTTTTGCAGGGCTTTTTTATTTTATTCCCAAAAATCCTCCAGCAGGTCGCGGTAGGAACGCTCCTCCTGCGACAGATAATGCATCTGCCACTCCTGCGGCATAAGCTCGGTATAGGGCGGGCGCGCATAGCGCGAATCGATAAGCAGCACCACCCCGCGGTCGGTATCGGTGCGTATTACCCGTCCCGCCGCCTGAAGCACCCGGTTAAGCCCCGGATATACATATGCATAGCCGTAGCCGTCCATATCTATGGAATCGAAATACTCCTTTATAAGGTTTCGCTCCGGCGACAGCTGCGGCAGACCTACCCCCACTATAACGGCGCCTATAAGCCGTTCGCCCGGCAGATCCACCCCTTCGCCGAAATGTCCGCCCAGCACCGAAAAGCCCACTACGCCCTCCTCGTTTTCAAATCGGGAAATAAAGCTTTCCTTATCCCTGCGGCTCATGTTGGGCACATGCACCGCCACCGGCACCTGCGGGCAAAGCGCGCGGAACTCCTTAAGCACCCCGTTAAGAAACGCATAGGACGGGAAAAACACGATATAATTGCCCTTTTTTATCCGTATTGTGGCTCTTATCCGCTTGGCAATGGGCAGGCAGGCCTGCGCACGCGCGGAATAGGCGGTGTTTATGCCGTCGTCCGCCACCACCAGCAGATTATCCGGGTCAAAGGGATAGGGCAGCTCAAAGTAGTAGCTGTTTTCATCCGCCCCGAGCATATACATATAGTATTCGTGCGGCGATAGGGTGGCGCTGAAAAGCACGCTTGCCCGCGCCAGCTCCAGCGTTTTGCGCACAAACGCCCCGGTGTGCACGCACAAAAGATGCAGCGAGCAGTCCGCCGCCAGCACATAGCACCTGTGATATTCCGGTCGGTAATGCTCAAACACCATCATAAAATCCGAAAGCAGCCGGGAAAGCTCCGCCGCAGCGGGCGGCAGCGGATGCTCCGATTCCTCCCCCAGCTTCTCCATTATCTGCGCAGCTGCCGCATACACCGCCGCAGGCGGCTGCTCAAGCAGAAAGCCCTGCTCCTCCCTGCCTCTGCACAGCCCCTTAAGCTGCCCCTCAAGCTTGCGCAGCAGCCCCGAAAGGGCAGGAAAATCCTCCAGCTCCCGCCGCAGGCGCGCTATCATTGCAGGGTTTATTTTTGCGGAAAAAATATCCCGCGTGCGCTCCGCAAGGTTGTGCGCCTCGTCCACAAGAAATACGCTGTCGCGGCGGCTGTTCTGAAAATACCGTCTGAAGCGTATCGAGGGGTGAAAGGCATAATTGTAATCGCATATTATGCAGTCGCAATACTCGCTTATCTTCAGGCTCAGCTCAAAGGGGCACAGCCCGTACTTCTCCCCCAGCTCCCGCACGCGGGCGGGAGAAAACGCATCCTCCGCCAGTATCTGCGGCAGATATTCATGCTGCTTTATTTCATAATCCCGGCAATACGGGCATTTCTCCGGGTCGCATTCCCGCTTTTCCATAAGGCAGGCCTTGTCCTTTGCGGTTATGCATATGCTCTTTAAGCTCAGTCCGCCCCGCCGCATAAGCTCAAGGGCGCGCACTGCCGCCTCCGCCGTCTGTTCCTTTGCGGTAAAATAAAACACCCGCCGGCACAGCCCCGTTCCCAACGCCTTAAGCGCGGGGAACAGCGTGGCCGCCGTTTTTCCTGTGCCCGTAGGCGCCTGTACATACAGCGTTTTTTTGTTTTTTACCGCCATATATACCTGCTGCGCCATATCCAGCTGGCTGGGCCGGTACTTGGGAAACGGAAATTGCAGCTCCGCAAGGGATACATCACGCCTTTGCCCGTGCCGTACCGTTTCATCGCTTATGCGCGCATAGTCCTCCACCATGGCGTTAAAGCGGGTGCACAGCTCCTCAAAGCTTGCCTGCGTGATAAAATCCCGCGTTTTTCCGTTTTGCATCTGATAATATGTCAGCCGCAGGCTTACGCCGGAAAGCCCTTTATCCAGTGCATATATAAACCCGTATATCCACAGCTGCGCATGATATGCCGGATAATGCTCCCAGTCAAGCTCCTCAAGGGGCAGATAGGTGGTTTTTATCTCGTGCACCTGCGCTGCAAGCGGCACTATGCCGTCTGCCCGCCCCTCCACGGTGAGCATATATTCCGGCCTTTCCAGTGTAACGGAAAGGGGTACCTCCTTAAGGTATCCCTCCTCCTGCTCTGCCTGAAGCCGCCTGTGCGCCGCCGCTCCCTCCAGCGCGCGCCTGATGCTTGCCCGCGCCGCCATAAGGTCGCCCTGCGCACAGTAATATTCCGCAAGCTCCCGTGCCGAAAGGCGAACCTCCGGCTTTGCCGCCTGCACACCGCTCACCTGTGCTCTCCTTCCGCTGTGCCGCTGCCGCCGGGTATATTCCCGCCCTGCGGCTTTTCTTCCCCGAACCTTGCTTCGGCGCGCCCCTTAAGGGAGCGCAGTCTCGCCTGAGCGCGCTCAAGCGCCCATATGTGCCGCTGTATTTCGTATTTGTTGTTTTCCCTCTGCGCCGCCTCAAGGTGCCTTTTGGCGCGTGCCAGCGCCTCCTGTGCGCGCTGAGCGTCAATATCCTCCAGCCACTCTATGGACTGCGCGAATATATACACCTTTTCCCCCAGCACCTCAAGAAAGCCGCCCGTGCACACCGCCCTGCGCTCTTTATCCTCTATTATCACCTTTATTTCGCTGGGGGCAAGTGCCGCCACTACCGGCTCGTGCTGATACAGCACCCCCATCTTCCCAAGGGGGGTATCCACGGTAAGGGACTGCGCCGGGCCGGTATAAAACACCCTGTCCGGCGTAACTATCTCAAGGGCGAAGCTTCTCATTGCGCCAGCTCCTTTGCCTTTTGACGCACCTCGTCGATATCTCCCACCATGTAAAAGGCCGCCTCCGGCAGATCGTCCGCCTCCCCGTCCACTATGCAGCGGAAGCTCTCGATGCACCTGTCAAGGGGCACATATCTGCCCTTCATGCCGGAAAAGCCCTCCGCCATAAACATGGGCTGGGAGAGAAACTTCTGTATTTTGCGCGCCCGCGCCACCACCAGCTTGTCCTCGCGGCTCAGCTCATCCATGCCCAATATTACGATTATATCCTGAAGCTCGCGGTATCTCTGCAATATCTCCTGCACCGCCCGCGCCACGCGATAGTGCAGCTCGCCCACTATATCCGCCTCCAGTATCCGGGAGGTGGAATCAAGCGGATCCACCGCCGGATATATTCCCATCTGGCTTATGGCTCTTGAAAGCACCGTTGTGGCATCAAGATGAGAAAACACCGTTGCCGGCGCCGGGTCCGTAAGATCGTCCGCCGGAACGTATACCGCCTGCACCGAGGTTATGGAGCCGTCCTTCGTGCAGGCGATTCTCTCCTCCAGCTCCCCCATTTCCTGAGCCAGCGTGGGCTGATAGCCCACGGCTGAGGGCATGCGCCCCAGCAGTGCGCTTACCTCGCTGCCCGCCTGTATATAACGGAATATGTTGTCTATAAACAGCAGCACATCCTTTTTTCTGTCGTCACGGAAATATTCCGCCATGGTAAGCCCCGTAAACGCCACGCGCATACGGCTTCCCGGCGGCTCGTTCATCTGCCCGAAGGCAAGCGCCGTCTTTTCCAGCGTTCCGGAGGCCGCCATCTCGCTCAGCAGATCGCTGCCCTCGCGCGAGCGCTCTCCCACACCCGTAAACACCGAATATCCGCCGTGCTCCGTGGCTATATTGTGGATCATCTCCAATATCAGCACGGTCTTGCCTACGCCCGCACCGCCGAAAAGCCCTATCTTTCCGCCGCGGACATACGGCGCCAAAAGATCGATTACCTTAATGCCCGTTTCCAGTATCTCGGTGCTGAACACCTGCTCGTCATACCTTGGCGCCGCGCGATGAATGGGCCGCCGCTCTCCCTCAATGGGGCCGCGCCTGTCCACCGGCTCTCCTATAACATTTACGGTGCGCCCCAGCGTGCCCTCGCCCACCGGTACCTTTATGGGCTCTCCCGTGGCAAAGGCCGCCATGCCGCGCACCAGCCCCTCGGTGGCATGCAGAGCTATGCACCTTACCGCGCCCTCCGGCAGCAAAAGCGCGCACTCCAGCCACACCGTGCGCTCCTGCTCCGGGCAGGGCACATATATGGCCTCGTGGATACGCGGAACACGGCCTTCAAACACCGCGTCCACCACCGCTCCTATAACCGCTGTTATCTTTCCCTTTACTTCCATTGACCTTTGCCCCTCGGTTTTTTGATATCCGGCCGTCCCGGTTTTGTTTTTTTCATACGCCGTCAGTCTCTGCCGGCTATTGCTTACCCGCTGCTTCCGCTCCGGCGGCAATCTCCGTGATCTCCCGCGTTACCGCGCTTTGACGGGTGGCGTTATATTCAAGATTCAGCTTTTCCAAAAGCTCATCGGCATTCCTTGTGGATTCGTCCATTGCCTGCATGCGCTTGCTGTGCTCGCTTGCGTAGGACTGCACCAGCATGCCGTAAAGCTGTCCCAGCACATACTGCGGTACCAGCGCCGTTATTACCTCCTGCGGCCCCGGCTCGTAGGATATGTCCGCATCGCGGAAATCGGGGTCGTATGTTACATCGCGGAAATCCTGTATCAGCAGCGGCAGCAGCCGGTCAACGCGCACCTCCTGGCGCACCTTATTTATCATATGGGTGTAAACCACCATGGCCTCGTCTATGCTGCCCGCCTCCATGCGCTCGGTTATGCTCTCCATTATGCGCCGCGCCGCGCTTATAGTGGGCGGATCCAGTATGTCGCGGTATTCATAATCCGTTTTTATCCCCTCTCGCCGGAAAAATTCCGCCGCCATAGCTCCCACCGTAATAAGCGTAACCCTGCCCCTGCAGGCCCGCATGGCCTCCAGCGCCGCCGCGCATACATCATGATTGTAGCCTCCCGCCATGCCGCGATCCGAAGCGATGACGACAAAGCACACCGCTCCGCCCTCCCTGCGGGTACGCTTGAGGTATTTATGCGAATAATCCGGCATATGCGACAGTATGTGCTTTATCGCCTGACGGGCATGGTCGGAATACAGCCTGTTGCTCTGATACATAAGCATTGCGCGGCGTATGCGGCTTGTACTTATAAGATACATGGCGCGCGTAAGCTCCGCCGTGCTGCTCACCGACCGTATTCGCTTTTTTATATCATAGGCGCTGCTCATTTTTCCGCAGCCTCCGAAACCTCCGCAGGCTTCAACGCAGCCTCACCTTGCGCGTTCTCACCTTGCGCGTTTTCACCTTGCGCGTTTTCACCTTGCGCGTTTTCACCTTGCGCGTTTTCGCTCTGTGCGGCCGCTTCGCCGCTTTCCCGCGCCGCCTCTTCCCACTCTGCCAGCACCGCACGCGCCGCTTCGTCAATTATCTCCTTTGAAGCGTCGCTTATTTTATCCTCATGAGTAATCTCATAGGGCACCTCCGGGTGCATACGGTATATTCTGTCAAGATATGCCTTGAAAAAAGCCTGTATTTCCGCCGGCTTAAGCTCCTTTAACAGCTCTCCGGAAAGCGCATAGAGCAGCAGCGCCTCCTGCGCATAGGTGTAATGCTCATGCTGCCCCTGCTTAAGCGCCTCGCTCAGCCTTTCGCCGCGTCTCAGCGCCGCCACAGTGGCAGGCTCAAGATCGCTGCCGAAGCGGGCAAAAACCACAAGCTCCTGATACTGCGCAAGCTCAAGGCGCATCCTGCCCGAAAGCTTGCGTACGCACCTGCCCTGCGCCGCGCCGCCCACACGGGATACCGACAGCCCCGTATTTATTGCCGGACGGGCGCCGGAACGGAATTTTTCCGCATCCAGGAATATCTGTCCGTCCGTTATGCTTATTACATTTGTGGGAATATAAGCGCTTATGTCGCCGTTCATGGTTTCCACTATGGGCAGCGCCGTAAGCGAACCGCCGCCCGCCTCCGGGGACAGCTGCGCCGCTCTTTCCAGCAAGCGGGAATGCAAATAGAACACATCGCCCGGATAAGCCTCGCGCCCCGGCGGTCTGTGCAGCAGCAGGGAAAGCGTGCGGTAGGACACCGCATGCTTTGAAAGATCGTCATACACTATAAGGGCATCCATGCCGTTATACATAAAATACTCCCCCAGCGCGCACGCCGCATAGGGGCATATATACTGCATTGAAGCGGTATCGGAGGCCGAAGCGCACACCACCGTTGTGTATTCCATGGCGCCGTTTTTCTGCAGCGTCTGCACCGTGCGCGCCACCCTCTGCGCCTGCTGGCCTATGGCAACATATATGCACACCATCCCCTTGCCCTTTTGGTTCAGTATGGTGTCCACCGCTATGGAGGTTTTGCCTATCTCCCTGTCGCCTATTATAAGCTCTCTCTGACCCCGTCCTATCGGGATCATGGAATCTATGGCCAGAATACCGGTCTCCAGCCTTCTGTTTACCGGCCCGCGCTCTATTATGCCCGGCGCGGGAAATTCAATGGGGCGATAAGCGGCGCATTTTATCTCTCCCTTGCCGTCAATGGGCGCGCCCAACGGGTTCACCACCCGCCCCAGCATCGCCCTGCCGCACGGCATTTCCATAACACGCCCGGTGCCCGCCGCGCTCTCGCCGCTGCATATTCCCGCGTGTCCGTAAAAAACCGCCACCCCCACTTTGTTCTCTTCAAGGTTCATGGCAATTCCGTAAGCGCCGCTTGCAAAGCTTATAAGCTCGCCGCTCCTTACCCCGGTCATATCCGATACCGTCGCTATACCGTCTGCCGAGGATATAACGCTGCCCACCGCGTTTACCGCAGGCTGATTTTTGAATTGACCGAGCCGCTCCCTGAGCGCCGCCGTCAGCTCCTGTGAAGTCATCCGCCCCACCTCATTCGTCTTTCTTTGCCGCATGTAACGCCGCTGCGGCTTTGCATATCTGCATTTTGCCCGTTTATGCCGCCTTTTCAGGCCTTTTCGGGGGTCTCCTGCCGCTCCGTTGTAAGGAAGGTCTTTATTGCGCGCAGCTTTGCCTGCACGGAATAATCCTCTATCCTGTCCCTGAAGGCAAGCTTCATGCCCCCTATGAGCGCAGGATCGGTAATAAACATTATCCCGCTAACGCCGAAACGCCGGCTCAGCTCCTCTTCAAGGTGTCTTGCCGTATCCTCTGAGAGTGCCGCCGCCGTATAAACTATCAGCTCACAGCTCATGCTTTGAAGCCTCCTCAAGACTGGCTTTAAGCAGCTCCTCCTGCTGCTGCGGGCTCAGCTGTCCCGGCAGCACCGCCGCCGCTACATCCACCGCCAAAGCGGCGGCAGCCTGACGCTGCTGCTCCTTGGCCTGACGCGCGGTTTCCTCAGCCTGTGCATGCGCCGCCTGAGCGATATCCTCCGCATCCCTGTGCGCCGCGGATATTATTTCCTCGGCCTGAGCATGCGCCTTGGAGAGCACCGTGTAGCACTCGCTTCTGGTCGTCTGCTCCAGTTCCTTTTTCTGCTGCTCCAGCTGCTCCGTCTTTAATTGCGCCGCAGCCAACGCCTCGTCGGCGGCACGGGTCTCCTCCGCAACCGCAGCGCGTCTTTTGTCCATAAACTTTTTCATCGGCTTATAAACAAGCAGCCGCAGAATTACAACCATTACTATAAGATTTATTATGTGCAAACCCACATAAAGCGGATCAAGCAGCTGTTCCATAAGCGGTATCCCCTTTTTGCTCTTTTATTACTCTTTGATTACCCTCTGTCAGAGTTTTTTGCCGTTATTTGCCTTCCTGTTTACTTAAACAAAATAAGAATGGCTACCAGCAAACCGTATATTGCTATACTCTCGGTAAACACCAGTCCCAGCATGAACACGGACTGTATTTTGCCCGACGCCTCCGGCTGGCGCGCTATTGCCTCGCAGGCCTTGCCCGTTGCAAGCCCCATGCCCAGACCGCAGCCCAGCCCGGTAAATATTGCTATCGCCGCTCCCAATGCCGTTATGTCCATTTTTTATTCCTCCGTTTTTTACCCGTTTTTCGGGCATTTTTTATTCGTTTTTTTATCGTTTTTTAACGGTTTTTCGCCTGTTTTTGCGGTTTTTGTTTTTGTAAAAACAAACATTTGCCGCAACAAGGCCGCTTAATGTTTCTATTCCGTGGCCTCTCCTATAAATGTAAGGGAAAGGGTGGAGAACACATAAAACTGCACCGCCACATGGAAAAGCACGAAATACAGGCTTAAAATGCCCGGTACGGCGGCGGCAAGCACATCGGGCAGCACCCACATATACGCCGTTTTTGCCCAGCCCTCCAGCACCAAATACAGCAAATCCATAACTATATAGCCCACAAGCATATTGCCGAAAAGCCTGCACGACAGGCTTATGGGCACCGATAAATCACTGATAATTTTGAAAGGCGCAACATAAACCTTCGGCTTTGCATAGAATTTTAGCCTTCCTATAAGCCCTTTTTCCTTAAGCGCGTAGAAATTTATAAGAAAAAAGGTGCAAAGTCCGAACGATAGCGTGGTGGTAAGGTCGGAAAGCGGACTTCTCATTCCGAAAAGCTCCAGCACTCCGCTGCCCAGTATATATGCTCCCACTGCCAGAATATACGGCGACAGCCTCGGCCCCAGCTTTCCCACGGCAGTGCAGGTGAACCTGTCCAGCATGTCTATCATATATTCGAAAAGCATCTGTGTTTTTTTCATTTTCCGGGTTTCCGTTGTAAAGCGCGGAAAAACGAATATTCGGAATATTACCGCCATAAGCGTTACAAACGCCAGCAGCACCAATGCCCCTATATATGTCTCACGGACACGCAGATTCCGCCCGAAAAACTCAATATCCATATATTTGGGGAACACATCCAGTTCCAAACAAAATCGCCTCCTCGGCCGATAACATACGCCTTTTTCCGGCACGCGAAAAAAGGCGCCCTTAAGTTTTTACTTATTCAGATTATACACCCGCTCTGTATTTTTTCAAAAAGCGTATTTCCGGCTGTTTACGGATATTTCGGGTCTATTTTTAATAATTTATCAAAATATGCTCCTGAATCTTCATTTGGCTTCCGTTATCTCGATTTTTCTTTTGATAACATCGTTTTCATCTGCCGTCACCGCTTTGCAGCCTTCCAAAAATTGCATCAAAAAATATTTTTTATGTTGTGCTTATGTCAGACCCATGCTATAATCATTTTGTATTCATTTTTATTTTTTATATCGGAGGTTTTCTATGGACATTTTCGAAAAATGCATGCAGCCCTCGCCCGCAGACGCCGTGCGCGAGGCCGGACTTTACCCCTATTTCCACGAAATAGAGGGCAAACAGCATTCCGAGGTGCTTATGCACGGCAGGCGGACGATAATGCTGGGCAGCAACAACTATTTGGGCCTTACCAGCGATCGGCGCGTAATCGATGCGGCAAAGCGTGCTCTGGACGAATTCGGCACGGGCTGCAGCGGCTCACGCTTTCTCAACGGCACCCTCACCCTGCACACGCGTTTGGAGCGCGAGCTTGCGGAATTCATGAAAAAAGAGGCCGTTATGACATGGTCAACGGGCTTCCAGACCAATCTTGGCATTATAAGCGCGCTTTGCGGCCGTCACGACTGCATACTGTTTGACCGTGCAAACCACGCTTCCCTTGTGGATGCCGCCCGCCTTTCCTTTGCAAAGCTTATGAAATACGACCACAACGATATGGCTCAGCTGGAGGAGCTGCTTATTGCCTGCGGCGACGGGAAGGGCAAGCTGATCGTGGTGGACGGCGTGTTCTCCATGGAGGGCGACCTTGCGGATCTGCCCGCCATTGTACGGCTTGCACGCAAATACGGCGCACGGGTCATGGTGGACGATTCCCACGGCATAGGGGTTATGGGCGCGCACGGGCGCGGCACCGCGGAGCATTTCGGGCTGGAGGACGAGGTGGATATAATTATGGGCACCTTCTCCAAGAGCTTTGCCTCCTTGGGCGGCTTTATGGCCACAAAGGCGCGGGTGGCGGACTACTGCATGCATGTTTCCCGCCCCTACATATTTTCCGCCTCCATTCCGCCGGCAAACGCCGCCGCCGTGCTTGCGGCGCTTGAAATACTGCGCTCGGAGCCTGAGCGCGTGCAGCGGGTTCGGGAAAACGGCGACTATATGCGCGCCGGCTTTACGCGCCTTGGCATTCCGCACGGCGACAGCATGGCGCCCATCATTCCGGTGCGCACGGTAACAAACGAACGCACCTTCCGCGTGGTGCGGGCATTGCTGGAAAACGGCGTGTATGTAAACCCGGTGGTTTCCCCTGCGGTGCCGGAGGGCGAAAGCATACTGCGCACCAGCTACACTGCCACCCATACAAAGGAGCAGCTGGATTTTGCACTGGAAAAATTCGATCTTGTGCTTAACCGCATGTTCCCGGAGCAATAATTTTTATACATATGCCATACATTACGGAACGCCGCGGCGTTCCGTTTTTTATGCTTCTCTGCCGAATTTTCTTTTGACTGTTGACTTCGGGTGCGGGATACTCTATAATAATTCCTGCGGACAAACAAAATCTAAACGGGCCTGCATGTGCAGCATGCTTTTGCAGACCGAAAGGAGAAAATATGCTTAAACACATACCCAAGCTGCTTACCGGAGAGCTGCTTAAAATACTTAACGATATGGGTCACGGCGACACCCTTGTGCTGGCCGACGCCAACTTTCCCGCCGCCGCTCAGGGCACGAAGGTGGTATATACTCCCGGCGCCGATGCCGTGCAGATGATGGATGCAATACTGCACCTTATGCCCCTTGACCAGTATGTGGACTGCCCGGTAAAGCTTATGGCGGTAAACCCCGGCGACGATTACATTCCCACCATATGGGACGATTTCAAGGCCTCGGTTGTAAAGAACAACGGCCCTGTTACCATTGAATTCATAGACCGCTTCCGTTTTTATGAGGAGGCAAAAAAGGCCTTTGTTGTGGTATCCACCGGCGAGGAGCGCCTCTACGGCTGCGCAATCCTTAAAAAGGGCGTGCTCAAGCCGGGCGAAGCCATCTGAAAAGGCAACAAAGAATATATCATATATCGTATACTAAAAGCGGGCGGAATATTTCCGTCCGTTTTTATTATTTCATTACGGCAGGCACAAATGTAAAATAGTTTCAAAATCTGCGGCATACATATTGAATTTGCAACTGCTGATTGGTATAATATTCACAGACAGGAACAAAATCAGCTTAAACGGTCAAACTTACTACTGCGGAATTTTTTCATCTCAGCCTACTCTTTACACAGATAGTGCATTGATCCAACGCGCATAAGCGCCGGATATAAAACTATCATCATTACGATTTTTACAAGGGCAACCGGTTTGATTATGTTGGAGGACAACCCGATACATCATGGATAGTGGTAGTTAAACTAAGCAGCAATTAAAAAACGAAAGGAATGGAAATTATGAAAAACACACAAAAATGGTTGCTCATAGTCTTTACCGCTTTAACGCTCGCGGTAGTCGGCACGGCAGTGCTTGCAGCCGGATTGCCGCAGGAAACAGGTTCCGCTGCTTTACCTAAAACAACTCCGGAACGCCGTACCGATATACCTATGCGCACTACGGATCTTAGCCTGTTCCGCCTTGAAAAGGGCAGCCGTGCCCTGCAGATAATGAAGGAGGTGGCCGCCTGTAAAAAAATACGGTCCTCCGAAATAGAATATTACAATCTGCTTCCCGAGGAAATAAAGCAGCTTACCCATAAAGAAGCCTGCGCGCGCTATGAGCAGCTGTGCCGGATGGGCTATGATGACATTTACAATGCGGATATTTCGGCAAATGAAAAAAACGAGCTGCTGAAAAAACGCAACAATCTTAACAGCCACCTTTATTTCTATATCCGCCTGACTGCTGTCGGTAAGGATTACCTTGCGAACCGCTTTGAGGCGGTCGAAGGGGTTGCAAAGGGCTGGCAGACGGAATACGGTTACAATCAGGACGACGAACCCGAATACCCCGAAAATAACCCTCTCGGCAAAAGGTGCCTGTATACCGCCGATTTCATTCTTGAGCTTACAAAGCAGGCAAAGCAGGAGCTTGAGCAAAGCGGCGACACGGAATATGCGCTTTATAAGCTGGACTGCCTTGAAGGCTATATGCTTTCCCTGATGGAGAGGGTATTTCTACCCGATGACGACCCCTTCAGCGAAACGGACGCACTGAGGGCGCAGCTTGACGGCGGAAAAAGCATACCCGAGGTGTTCGGGCAGTATGCCGACAGAAGATACCGGGAGTATTGAAAAATCTTACGGTGATTTACCCCGCGCCCGATACAGCCGGGCACAACCGCTAAAAAACCTTAAAAACCGCAGGCCCCCTGCGGTTTTTTTGATGCCGCCGCTTAAAGGGCAGCGGCTTTTATAAGCAGGGCCGCGGGCGAAGCAGCGATATAAGGCGCGCCGCAAGCGCGAAGCGCGTGCCCGGCGCCGGCGAGCGCGCAGCGAAACGGCGCAGGGCCGGGGCGAAGCCCCGGCGCGCCGGGTGCGCGAAAATGCGAAAGCCAAAAGCGACACCGCCGCCCGAAAACATAAGCAAGGGCCGCTTCAGCCTTCGCCCTGCTGCGAGTCAAAGGCGGGAACGGAGGCAAAAACCGCCGCATAAACCCGATGCGCGCCGTTTTCCGTAAGCAGCTGCGCACAGGCATCCAAGGTGGAGCCGGTAGTAAGCACATCGTCAATTATCAGTACGGTCTTACCCTCAGGCGGCTTTATGCACATAAGGCTGTCGGCATAATTTCTGCGCCGCTGCTCTGCCGACAGCTCATGCTGCGGCTTTGCACCCTTTTTCTGCCGGAGAAATTCATCATAGGGAAGCCCGAGTATTGCTCCGACGCGCAGCGCAAGCTCTCGGCTTTGGTTGTATCCTCTCAGTATCATGGCCTCCCGCCTTGAGGGCACGCTTGTTACTGCATCCACGCGGGAAGCAAAATCGCACACCGAGGCAATATCCTGCGCCATGGCATCGGCTGCGTAAATTGCATCGCGGAATTTGAAGGCATACACCAGCTTTTTGCAGCTGCCCGTATAGTTATATGCCGCAACCGCACGGCAAAAGCTGCGTCCGCCGCGGCAATCGCTGCATATATCTTCCTTTCCCGCCCTGCCGCATATATGACAACAATGCTCCACGGGGCGCAGGGTGCGGGCACACTCCCGGCACAGATGATGACGGTCCAGCTCCAGCTCGCTGCCGCAGCCGAGACAGGGAAAATCCTCCGGGAAAAAAGTATATTTGGCTATTGTATCAAGTATACGCGCCATGCGCCCCTTTTTCGCCGCCGCCACTGCCGTGCTTTGGGCATGCATACCGTCCGCAGCTGCTTTATCTGCAATATGTACTTCGTTTTTGCCCATGCTCCCGCCTCCTTTATGCGGATATTTGATATTTGCTGTTTCACGCTGTCTTATATGGCCTGATACTCCCTTATCCGCCGTCTTACGGTACTTTTACGCCGCAGGCGAAGCTTTGCTTCAGCTTGTTTCTTCCGCCTTCCGCTCCGACACCGCTTTTTTAATTAGCCCGGAGAGATTGCTGTACCGCGCGCTTATTACATTATTGTTTATCATGTTTGCAACGGTTTCCCTTTTTCCCACAAGCACCACGGCATTTTTTGCCCGTGTAACGCCGGTATATAGCAGATTGCGCACATACAGCATGGGCGGACCGCTTACAAGGGGCATAACCACTATTTTGAACTCGCAGCCCTGGCTTTTGTGCACGCTTATGGCATAGGCCGGCATAAGATCTTCAAGGGAGGCGGAATCGTAGCGCGCCTCCTTGCCGTCCTCAAAGAGCACCGCCGCCTCGCCCTTGAGCACCTCGCTTATATATCCGATATCGCCGTTAAACACGCCCTCTCCGTCCTCCAGCGCACCATTGGGCAGGGCTCTGCGCCACTTTACGGTATAATTATTGCGCGTCTGCATGACCTTATCGCCCAAACGCAGGATATTATCGCCCTGCTTAAGCTCCGGCTTAAGGCGTTCCGGCGGGTTAAGCGCCTGCTGAAGCAGGCGGTTCATCTGTATTACGCCGCACCCGCCCTTTTTCTGCGGGCATAGCACCTGTACATCCCGCACGGGGTCCGCTCCGAAATATGCGGGCAGGCGGCGCGTGCACAGGGCAAGCACCGATGCGGCGGCATCCTCCTGCGTGGCCCTGCTTTCAAAAAAGAAATCCGTACTTTTATTGTCAAGAACGGGCATTTGCCCGTTGTTTATACGATGGGCGTTAAGCACTATCATGCTGTGCTCGTCCTGGCGGTATATATCCGTAAGCCGCACCGTAGGCACGCAGCCGGAGGCTATTATATCCCGCAGCACATTTCCCGCCCCGACGCTGGGCAGCTGATCCGCATCCCCCACCATTATAAGGCGGCAGGGGCGCGGAAGGGCCTGAAGCAGCGCATACATAAGCCAAAGGTCTATCATGGAGGCCTCATCGGCAATGATCACATCCGCCTCCAGCGGGTTATCCTCATCATGCGAAAAGCCGCCCTCGGGCGAATAGTCTAACAGGCGGTGTATCGTTCCCGCCTCCGCACCCGTTGCCTGGGACATGCGCTTGGCCGCCCTTCCTGTGGGCGCGCACAGCATCACGCGCTGACCGTGACGGTACAAAAGCCCCAATATGCAGCGGATAACGGTGGTTTTGCCGGTGCCGGGGCCCCCCGTTATTACGCATACACCGCTTTGCAGCGCCGTGCGCACGGCGCTGCACTGAGCAGGCGCCAGCCTTATGTTCGCCTCCTGCTGCACCTGCTCCAGCTCTTTTTCGGAAAAAAGGCTGTCCGTTTCCCCGGCAAGGGCGGCAACGGCAAGGGCGCATTTCTGCTCGCAGTAATAGGCCGGGGGCAGATAGATAGCTTTTTCGCCGTTTACGGGGGCAGCTATAAGCCGCTTCTGCGCGCAATCCTGCTCCAGCACCTCCTGTGCAATGTGTTCCGGCACGCCCAGCAGCTCCGCCGCCCTGCGCAGCAGCTCCCTTTCGGGCAAAAAGACATGCCCCTCGCCCTGTGCCTCCTTGAGCACATGCATAAGCCCGCCGTCTATCCGAAACGGGTCCTGCGCGCCTATGCCCAGCCTTCGCGCCGCAGCGTCGGCGCTGCGGAAGCCTATGCCCTCCACCCTTTCCACAAGGCTGTACGGGTTGCTTCTCAGCTGCTGCTGCACGCCCAAGCCGTACTCCTTCAGGATGCGGCTCTGCATGGCGCTGCCGAAGCCGAGGGACTGCAAAAACATGGCGTCCTGACGCAGCGCCGCCACCTCCGCGTAGCTGCGGGCTATCATATCCGCCTTGGTTTTGCCTATGCCCGGAACCTCACGCAGACGCCCCGGAGCGCAGTCCATTATATCCAGCGTTTCCGGCCCGAAGGTATCCACTATCGCCCGCGCCGTGCTGGGGCCTATTCCGCGTATAAGCCCGGAGGCAAGATATTCCTCTATATCCGCCGGCCCCTCGGGGCGCACCGGGCGCATGCCGGAGGCGTTAAAGCGAAGGCCGTACTGGCTGTGCTGCTGCCAGTCGCCCTCTACCTCTACATATTCCCCTTCGTTTATTGCGGCAAAGCTGCCGCACACCGTGGTAAGCTCGTCGTTTCCGGCAAGCTCAAAGACGGTGTAGCCGTTTTGCTCATTACGGTATATTATGTTGTATATGCTGCCTCTTAAAACCATAGCGCTCCCCGATTATGCCGTCTGCCTGAGCCTCCGCCCCGTATTTTTTATTAAGCCGACATATATGATACCACATTTTTCTTTTATAATCAATGCCTCAAGGGCTGCATAAAGCGTGCGTGTTCGATACAAAACCCGTTATAAAGCCCCGAAAACGCAAAAAACGCGGCACCCTATAAGGATGCCGCGGCAGAGAAATACTGTTTTAACGGTCTTGCCCGTATTTCGGCTGATGCCCGCACCGTTATACAAGCGCCTTCAGCGCTTCCGTCATATCGGTACGCTCCCAAGGCAGATCGACATCGGTTCTGCCGAAATGCCCGTACGCCGCCGTGGGGGTATATATTGGACGGCGCAGATCCAGCCTGCGGATAATAGCCTCGGGGCGCATATCAAAGGCCCTGCGGACGGCCTGCGCAAGGCGTTCGTTATCCGTCTTGCCCGTTCCGAAGGTCTCGCACAGCACGCTTACCGGCTCCGCCACGCCTATTGCGTAGGCAAGCTCTATCTCACAGCGCTCCGCAAGCCCGGATGCCACTATATTCTTTGCCATATAGCGCGCCATATATGCCGCCGAACGGTCCACCTTTGTGGGATCCTTGCCGGAAAAGGCTCCGCCGCCGTGACGCGCATATCCGCCGTAGGTATCCACGATTATCTTCCTGCCGGTAAGCCCCGTATCGCCGTGCGGGCCGCCCACAACAAAGCGTCCGGTGGGGTTTACAAGATACCGGGTGTGTTTTATAAGCTCCCCGGGCAGAACCGGCTTTATGACCTGCTCCACCACCGCCTGAGTAAGCTCCTTGAGGGATATCTCCGGGCTGTGCTGAGTGGAGAGCACCACGGTGGGAACGGACACGATATTCCCCCTGTCGTCATACTCCACCGTTACCATGCTCTTGCCGTCCGGGCGCAGAAAGGGCAGCGTTCCGTCCTTGCGCAGAGCCGCAAGACGGCGCGTGAGCCTGTGCGCATATTCTATGGGCGCCGGCATAAGGCTGTCCGTTTCATTGCAGGCGTACCCGAACATCATGCCCTGGTCGCCCGCACCGGTGGAGGCAAGCTCGTCGGTTGCGCCGTCCCTTTTTTCAAGGGCGGCGTTCACACCCATGGCAATATCGGGGGACTGCTCGTCAATGCTCAGCAGTACGCCGCAGCTGTCGCCGTCAAAGCCCGCCTCCCGGCTGTCGTAGCCTATATCCTTTACCGCCTTGCGCACAATGCGGGAATAATCCGCATTGCCGTTGAAGCTCATCTCGCCCATGACCGTAATAAGGCCGGTGGTGGCAAAGGTTTCGCAGGCCACGCGCCCCATGGGGTCCTGTGCAATTATGGCATCCAGTATGCTGTCGCTGATTATGTCGCATACCTTGTCCGGATGCCCTTCCGTTACCGATTCACTTGAGAACAAACGCATAAATAACTATAACTCCTTTTGCGTAATTATTTTATTAAAAAACAAAACCGCCTGCGCAGAGGCAGACGGGTGTTTTTGAAACCTCATCTGCCGGATTGCTCCGCAGGATTTAGCACAGTGCGCGGCACCGCTGCTGCAGCTTCACAGGGCCTGTCCCTCTGCTGCTCTTGATAAGGCGATATTTGATTTTTTTCATTATATATCATAAATCCGTTTTTGACCAGCAAAATATCGCATATTTATTGCTTTTGGGATATTTATTTTGCTTTAACGCCCGCACCGCCCTCATTTTTATGCCTGCTTCTTAAAATACCGACCGATGAGCGTGTGGATTCTTTAATTTTCTTATTTTTCTGAAAACTTATTAATTTTTTGTGAACAATTACTTTAGGGTGTTCACAAACGCAAGCGCATGTGATATAATTACGGCGTAATGAACAGCAAGAAAGCTTAAAGCACATAAACAATATAAAAAACAAAAACAAATACGGAGGTAATTATTATGATCAAATGGGTATGCTCAGTTTGCGGTTACACGGTGGAGGGTCCTTCCGCTCCGGATAAATGTCCTCAGTGCGGCGCTCCCGCCTCCAAGTTCAACAAGGTGGAAAGCGGCCAGACCGTATGGGCCGCCGAGCATGTGGTGGGCGTGGCTCAGGGCGTAGACCCCGCCATCGTTCAGGGACTGCGTGAAAATTACATGGGCGAATGCACCGAAGTGGGTATGTATCTTGCAATGAGCCGTCAGGCGGACCGCGAGGGCTATCCCGAGGTAGCCGAGGCCTACAAGCGCATTGCCTTTGAGGAAGCGGAGCATGCCGCCAAGTTTGCCGAGATGCTGGGCGAGGTGGTGTACGCCGACACCAAGAAGAACCTGACTCTGCGTGCCGACGCGGAAAACGGCGCAACGGCCGGCAAAACCGAACTGGCAAAGCTGGCAAAGGCTCAGGGTCTGGACGCCATTCACGATTCCGTTCACGAGATGGCGCGTGACGAAGCTCGGCATGGAAAGGCCTTCATCGGGCTGCTTAACAGATACTTTAAGTAAGCGATATTTAATAAGCCTGCGGCGCGTTTTTCGCGCCGCTTTTTTGTTTCCTGCGCGTCTTTTCGCGCATTTATCGCCTGTACCGCACGCAGAGGCCGAATGCTCCGCTGCTTCTGCCGGCTTGCAAAGCCGCCTTTTATTTGCTATAATTTCTGTATGCTTATATATTCCCCCGCATGACGGCGGCACGCAAAGCGGCGGCATTATGCGCTTGGCCACCGCCGCTTTTCAAAATGAGCTGCTCCGCTGCTTTTCAAAATGAGGTGAAATTATGAACCGCGACGCGCTTTTATATATCGCCCTGTCCGCATTTCTGCTTATCATCGGTCAGCTTACCGGCCGGTATATACTTAAAAAAGTGTATGCCTCCGCCGGAGTTACGCAAAGCAATGTGCTTGCTTACCGCGCCTCCGTTGCCGGCTCCTCCGCCCCGGCGCGCAGGCTGACGGCATGGCTGCTGCGTGCTTCTCCGTCGCCGGGCAGAACACGGCGGCTGCTTGCAGCGTATTATTTTGCCGTTATTCCGGGGCTTGCAGCTTTCGGTTTTTCGCTTACGGCGCTTTTTCTTAAAGTGCTCACCCCCGTGCTTTTATATGTTTTCGCCGTTTTTGGCGCAATAACCCTCCTTTGCGCCGCATTTGCCCTTGCGGATCGTATAAAAACCCGGAGGCGCCGAATTGTAAACAATTCGTATTAACAGTAAACATTTCTTTAAGACCGTTGTACAAACAAAAAAATTATGATAAAATATCTTTTGTATTTACCCTTCGTCTGCCCGGAAGGATAAAATCTCCCGGCAGGGGCAAAGCATATCGGCGCATATAAGCCGTACTGCTTAAAATGCGGCAACTATCTGAATTAGGAAAAACACATGGAGATATATTATGAAAAAACCGAATGTCACCGCTTGCGTTATAATGTCCGTTATCCTGCTGCTGTGCAGCGTGCTTACAGGCTGCGGCACGGGCGAAACCGGCGGTCAGGCGGATACTTCCCTTGTTATAAGCGAGGTAATGAGCAGCAACGCCTCCGCCGTGGCCGACCGGGACGGCGACTACCCCGATTACATAGTGCTTTATAATGCAGCCGGCGAGCGCAAAAACCTGACGGGCTGGAGCCTTACGGACAATGTGACCAAGCCCCGCAAGTGGTATTTGCCCTCGGTATATCTGGAGGCGGGGGAATATCTTGTGATTTTTGCCTCCGGCAAGGACCGTCGCGACCCCGAGAACGGCGAATATCACACGAATTTTTCCCTCAAGGCGGACGGCGAGACCCTTTACCTTATAGATTCCATGGGCAAGGCGGCGCAGACCCTTGATATTCCCGCTCTGCCCGCCGATGTGGCCTACGGCCTTGTTCAGCAGGGCGAGGACGAAGGAAAATACTGCTATTTTGCGCAGGGCATGCCGGGCAAACTCAACACCTCCGCCCATTCCGCAGAGCTTAATGCAATAGCGGGCAGCAAAAGTCAGCTTGGCTTAAGCGAGTATATGAACAACAACTACTGTGCGGTAAAGGATAACTACGGCGAATTTTCCTCCTTTGCGGAGCTTGTGAACAAGTCCGAGGAGCCCTGCTCCCTTTCCGGGCTGTATCTTTCCGACAATGCCGATCAGCCGCAGAAATGGGCAATTCCGGGCAATATCACCCTTCAGCCCGGCGAGCGCGTTGTTATATGGTGCTCCGGGCGCGATGAATATAAGGACGGCGTTCTGCACGCCTCCTTTACCTTAAGCTCAAAGGACACCGTGCTTACCGTTGCGGATTCCAAAAGCGTGCTTATGAGCACCGAGCTGGAAAGCCTTCCCCGCAATATATCCAAAGGAACAAACGGCACCCAGACAAACCCCGAATGGCTTTATTACAACAAGCCCACTCCGGGAAAGGAAAACGCCGGCGGCTTCTCCACCCTTGAGCAGGCCTGCCGTCTGTCCGCCCGCGGCGTGTGGATAAACGAGGTTTCCTCCGTTCCCACCGCAGAAAACAGCTACGACTGGATAGAGCTTTATAACGGCTCCGGCGCCGATATATCCCTTAACGGCTGGCATATTTCAAACGACGCCTCCCTTTCGGGCTACGCCCTTGACGGAATAACCGTAAAGGCCGGGGAATACCTGCTGCTCTTTGCCGCAGGCGAAACGCCGAAAAAGCCCGTAAGCGGCAGAGTGTATCTGCCCTTCAAAATACAGAATTCCGGCACGGATCTGTTTTTAAGCGATGATCAGGGCAATGTTGCGGATTATTTCTCCACCGGGCGGCTGTGCATGGGCTATACCAGCGGGCGCTCGGGGGACGATACCGCCCGGCTGTTCTTCAAGACACCTACCCCGGGCGCACAGAACGGCAAGGGCTATCCCGGCTATGCTGCCGCTCCCTCGCTTACCCCCGGCGGCTATGTTTCCATAGGCGACCGCATAACCGCCTCCGGCCTTGAGGGGCAGACCCTGCGCTACACCACCAACGGCAGCGAGCCTACCTCCTCCTCCCCGGTTTTCAGTGATTTCAGCATTAAAAACACCACCGTTATAAAGCTGAAGGCCTTCAGCGACGGCCTGCTGCCCAGCGAAACGGTGACGGCCACCTATGTTGTAGGCTCTCACGATATCGATTTTGTATCCCTGACGGCCGACCCCGACGATCTTTTCAGCGATGCCCGCGGAATTCTTGCCAACGGGCCGGGCTACGGCGGCAATTTCCCGTACCCCGGCGCAAACTTCTGGAAGGACTGGGAGCGTAAATGCACCTTTGAATACTACACCGCCTCAGGCGCCCAGGCGCTTTGCTTTGACGCGGGAGTGAAGGTTTTCGGTCAGTATTCCCGTGCCTACGACCAGAAAAGCTTGGCCATACATCTGCGGGACAAATACGGCAAAAACGAGATCACCTATCCCTTCTTTAAGGATAACGACGTCACCACGCTTTCCCACCTTGTGCTGCGCGCCGGCGGGCAGGATCAGAAGCAAACCCGCATACGCGACGCCTTCTGCGCCCAGGTAATGAAAGGCCACACCACCCTTGCCATTATGGACTGGACACCCGTAGCCCTTTATATCAACGGTCAGTACTGGGGCTTTTACGATCTGCGTGAAAAAATCAACGAGGATTATTTTGCCTCCCACGAGGGTCTGGACATCGACGGAATGACGATAATCAAGGGGGATTCCCGCGCCATAACCGGCACAAACACCGAAATAAAGGCGCTTTACGCCTATGTAAAAAGCCACGACCTTTCCCAAAGTGCAAATTATGAATATGTATGCAGCGTTATGGATGTGGATAATTTCATCGACTATCTTATAACCGAAATATTTTTCGGAAACGGCGACACCGGCAACAAAAAATGCTATAAGGCCAAGAACGGCAAATGGCGTTGGGTAATGTTTGATTTTGACATGGCCATGCGCTCCGAAACCACATGGGGCGATCGCTTCAATACCATAGAAATGCTGTTCAACCCCGGCGGTCACGGCAGCAACAACGGCTTTACCACCTGCCTTCAGACCAACCTTATAAAGAATTCCGAGTTCCGCAATAAATTCCTTACCCGCTATGCCGAGCTGCTCAATACCGTATTCATGCCGGAAAACATGAAGGCCGTGCTTAAAACCATGACCGACCGCATAGATTCCGAAATGAAGCTGCACGGCCAGCGCTGGAACCGCCCGGATTACAGCACTTGGCAGGCTCAGGTAGTCAGCCTTAACGGAATAATAGGCAAGCGCCGCAACATCGCCAAAAATCAGCTTATCAAATTCCTCTCCGTGTCACAGCAGGAATGCGACAGGCTCTTCCCCAACGGCTGATATTCCCGGCTCCAGGGCGCATTGCGCAAGTCAAGTCAAAGCGTATCCGCCGCACAATGCCCGTAAAATGTCCAAAACCCGGCAGTTCAATACCGAACCGCCGGGCTTTTCTTTCCTTATATGGTTTTCTTGGCTTTATGCCGCTTAAGCGCTTTATTTAAGCGCGCTTTATTTGAATTCTCCGAACACTATCATGTCGCTGCACTGGCGTTTGCCGTCCCCCGCGGGAACATTTGCACGCTGACCGTTGAAAAACAGCATGCTGGTGGCTCCGCCGTCCAGATTGTATGCACGGCTGCACCCAAGCTCCTGCATAAGGGAAGCAAGCTCCGCCAGCGTCATTCCGCGTCCCTCCCCCACCGTCTGCCCTGTCGCCCTGTCGGTGCGCCGTCCGGCAACGGTTACAATGCAGTAATGTCCCGGCTCATAGTAGCCTATGGCCGAACGCGGATTGTTCGGCTTTATGGAATAGTCAAAATCAGGCTTTGCCCGCCCGTTTTCGTCCAGCAGCGCCGGGCCGAAGCTCCATGCCTGATACGCTCCGTCGTTTACCGCCTTTTGCGAATCAAAGCCGTCCTTTGTGTAGGTTTCCATGCGGCCGTCATAATACAGCACGCACACATCCTTGTAGGGCTTGTCCCTGTATATCACTCCGTTGCGGATGACCACTCCTCGGTCGCGGCTGCCGTAATAATCCCCGTTCACTGCCAAAACCGTGCCCTGCGCCATGTTTGACTGAGGCTCAAGTATGCTCCTGCCGTATTTATCCTTTGCCAGCTTGCTTTTTATATAATCAATATCCCGAATGTACACATCGCACACATAGTAGACGATATCCTCCTGCGGCTTTGCCACGCGTCTTAATTCAACATTCAGGTTCCGGCTTTTATAGCTGCTGTCCGTAACGCTTACATTGCCCGTCCAATCAAACTTATCCTCAAATTTCCGTCCCCATGCACCCCAGTCGCGGTTGTCCTGCGTTGTATCGGGTTCCGTGCCGCCCTGCGTGGTATCGGGTTCCGTGCCGCTCTGCGTGGTATCGGGGGTTATAACCGGTGCCGGCGTCATAGTGGGGCGGGTGATTTCCGTGCCGGAGCCGCCCTCCTCCGGCCTTACATGGTGAAAATATGCAAATACAATCAGGCTTACGCCCAGCAGCAGCACATCCATAACCACTATGCCGAAGGCCTTAAGCCCGTATTTTTCTTTTTTGCTTTTCATTATTGCAGCCCCTCCTGACGATGAATTTACCTTGCGCGCGAAAACGCAAAAATGCCTTTTAATTATAACCAAAGCCTGTCCGGCTGTCAACACCAAGGCGGATGTTTTGCTTTATAAAGGTCCGCCTGCACACCGTATTAAAAATAGACCGGCATTTTGTAAAAAATACCGGCCTGAATACGCTTCATATACGCTTTTTGTGAATGTTTATTTCCCCGGCGGGAAAAGCATACAGCCCATCGCGCGGAACTCCTCTGTCTTTTTCTTAAGCACCTCCGTCGAGCAGCCGATATAGGCGGCAAGGCAATCGATACACAGGAATTCCCGACTTCCCCGCCCCATAAGCTTTTTGTGCAGCCCCACCTCGTCCGCCGTAAGCCCGCGGCCGCATTTCATACATTTCATAATTCCGTAAACTTATACCAAAGGTTTTATTTTTTCTCCGGCTGCCTACTCTACGGTAAGGCGCCATATCTTGCAGCAGTGCGGCTTTACTCCCGCATACACAAAGCCGCATTCGGGGCGTATCTCCTCACCGGTGTACAACTCCTTAAGCACGGTTCTTCCCCAATGCTCTTTATCAAGCCCCACATCGTACAGAGAAAACTGGAAGGATATTTCGGTATCGTCGTCCATATTGAACATGCCTATGGCCACGCTGCCGTCGCTTAAAAGCCTGGAGAGCGAATATCCGTTCTTTCCTATAAAGGCATAGGGTGCGGGGCCGCCGAGGCTCAGCGGAAGCCGTCCGTCCGGGTCCTGATTTATTCTGATAATATCCTTGTTTTTCAGTATTTTCAGGGATTCTTCATCGATGTTGCGCACATCGCAGCCGATAATAAGGGGGGAAGCCATAAAGGACCACAGCGCAAAATGCGTGCGGTATTCATCGTCGGTGCAGCCCGTAACCGCCACATTGCCCTTGCCGCGCATGCCAACGATGAGCATATCCATATCGTTAAAGCAGTTTATCGCCCCGGAGAGCAGCTTGTCATGCTGAGCGCAGGCAAGATCCCGCACGGCGGACCAGCTGTCGCTTATATCCCCCGTGGAGCGCCATGAGCTCGCGCCCGTGCCGCGTATCCATTCCGGAGTGCCGTCCTTGCCCCATGAGCAGGCGGCAAAGAAAATATCCCGTCCGCAGCCCGCAAGTGCCAGCCCCATCCTGCGGTAAAGCATCTCGCTGGGTATTCTGAAGGGACGGTTGCAGTAATCGTACTTAAGATAATCCACGCCCCAGGATGCAAAATCCGCAGCGTCAATAAACTCGTGCTCATAGCTTGCCGGCAGCCCAAGGCAGGTAAGGTGCCCCGTGCTTGAATACATACCGAACTTCATGCCCTTTGAATGAATGTAATCGCCCAGCGCCTTCATGCCGCTTGGGAATTTATTGCGGTCGGGCACAAGGTGTCCGTTTTCGCGACGGGGCTCCTGCCACGCATCGTCTACTATAACATATTCATATCCCGCATCGCGCAGGCCCGTGCTTACAAGCGCGTCCGTCATTTCCTTTATAAGCTGCTCGTTTATATTTGCGCCGAAGGTGTTCCATGAGTTCCAGCCCATGGGGGGAGTTTGTCTGAACATAATTTCATTCCTTTCGTTTTTGCTGTATTACGGCATCTCGCCGTGCGCCTCCCGTGCGGCTTGCCGGAGGCTTTTAATATCCGTCTTTTTCCTGTACAGGCTTAGTTTATATCATTATTTTGCCCCTGTCAACACCCTGTCCGCGTTTTGGACGCAATCGGCAACAAAAGGACGGTTCAGGCGTTGTTTTGTTGCGCCGTTGTACGAAAAATTACGCCTTCTTTGCAGACGCGCACAACTTTTCTGTACTTTGCCGCGCTTATGCTGTATAATGTATAAAAATCATTAAAATATACAAAAAGCACCGACCCGGCACCGCGGTTTGCCGCGCCCGGGACAATAAGGATAAAAAGCATGAACACTCTGAAGCCCTCCGCTGCGTATATGCGCTTTTCCCGCGGCATTAGCGGCAAAAAAGCGCAGCAATGCCCTCCGCCCGACGCATCGCTGCCGGAATACACCGTTATATATTCCGACCGCAAAACTCTGTCAATGGAGCTGAAAAACGGCGCTCTTGTTCTGCGCGCCCCGAAAAAATGCCCGCAAAGCACCGTTTCCCGTTTTATCCTTGCCCATAAGGACTGGATTATAAGCCGCGCCTCCGCCCCGCCGAGGCTGATAGAGCAGGAGCTCGCGCCGGAGGAGCTGCAAAGCCTTAAAGCCCGCGCCCGCGCATATATCCTGCCCCGTGCCCGCAGCCTTGCCCTGAGCCTTAATATCGGCACGGACGCCCGCTTCGGCGTCACCGCCGCCCGCACCCGCTTCGGCAGCTGCTCCCAAAGCAACAGCATAAATTTTTCCTGCTTTCTTGCCCTGTATCCCGATGAGTGCATAGACTATGTGATAATCCACGAGCTGTGCCACACCGTGCACAAAAACCATTCCCGCGCCTTCTATTCCCTTTTGGAGCGCTGCCTGCCCGACCGCAAGGAGCGCGAGCGTCTGCTGCGCACGCTGTAACTCTCCCCCGCCCGAAAAACAGGTTACTATTGTGCGCTATACTGTTAGGATAGTGCTTTTACTTTGCCGTCCGTTTGCGTTATCATATCCGCACAAAGGAACAAGGGACAGTCCCTCTGTCCATGCGCATTTCAGCAAAAAGGACGGTAAAAAATAATGCATTCCTCCCATATAAACGGCGCTTCCCGCGGCACGGACGCTTCCGCTTATGCACCGGCCCCCGTTTTCTCCCCCGCCGAGGCGGAAAAGGACTATGTTTTTGCCTGGTGGAGAGACGGCTTCAATAAAGGCAGCCGCCGCTTTTTCTTCCGCACCGGCCGCTACGGCATGGCCTACGATTACGCCTCCGGCAGCCTCTGCCGCTTCGGCGCGGTTTCTCCCCTTACGGAAAGCGAGGCGCAGCGCAGCCCCAACGGCGATATTGACGCCCTTACCCCCTTCTCTTGCCGCATGTTTGCGGGAACATGCGGCCGCCTTGAGCCTTCCTGCGCCATGGAAAACATAGACATCTACGGCGTACACAGCCGTATTATAGAAATGGGGCACTGCACTGCCAGCATAGACTCCATGTATTACCTCTTTGACTCCCTGAAGGAGGTAAAAGGCCGGCTGGAGCTTGCCGCCTTTGCACGCTACGCGCGTCTTTCGGTAAACGCCTTTTCCCCCGATGCAATAAAGGATTTTTCCATGGGCATCAGCCTTGATTCTGCCTGCGGCGCACGCATTTTGGAGGAAAACTGCGTGCAAATGGGCGACGGCACGCTTCTGCTGCTTAAGGGCTGCACGGCGCGCAAGGAAAACGGAGGCATATTCCTTTCGGGAGCCCCCCGCACCCTTGAAGCAAACAGCTTCAACGGCGGTTTTTCCGTAATACTTGTGCCCTCCACCACCGCACGCGGGGAGCTTGACGCCCTTGAGCGCATAAGCATAAGCGCGGTAAACGCCCGCACCGGGGAAGCCGTGCCCACCTTAAGCCTGCCCGACGGCGCACGCATAGCCGACACCTCGACCCTTACCCCGAACCTCGATTTTTCTGTTCCCGAAAACCGCAGCTATTACGAAAAAATACATTTTACTCTGGAAAACCCCACCGACACCCCAGTGCTGCTGCCCGTTTGCTTTTATAAAAACGATCTCAGCTTTCCCACAAGCGGTCTTTGTCCGCTTCTGCGCCTGCCCGACGGCGAGCCCTGCGGGCTTCAGGTGCAGCTGAGCAAAAACTGGCACCGCCTGCACACCGACCCCTCCGGCCCGTTCTATGCCCCCCTGCACGACCCCAAGCGCCACCTTGAAGGCCCGTGGCTGCACGCATGGTGCGGCATTCCCCTTGCGCCGGGGCAGAAGCTCACCCTTGAATACAACTGTCTTTTCGCCTCGTGGGGCACCGTCTGGTCGGCCAGCCATTCCCAGCTCTGCCTTGCGGGCTGGGGCGGAGCCTATCAGCTTTGGGAATCCAGTGCCGTCGGCTCCTTCGGCGAGGCCTTCTGCTACGATGCCGAAACCTCGCACGGGCGCGCCTTTATCGACGATATCCGCCCTCTTACGGTGTACACAAAAAACGATATCACCCAAAAGCAGTACCAGTGGACGGGCTGCAACGGCGGCGGAAACTTCCTTATGTATTTCGGGCCGGACGGCAAACAGATACCCCTTGTGAATATCCGGGTGTGGTTCCGCAGCCAAGGCCCCAACCTCACCGATGTTATCTATTGCGGCGAAACGGCGGACGACGCCGTAAGCTGCACCTTCCGGGCAAACCTGCCCCGCACCGATGATTGCTCCCGTGCGCTGCACAGCTTCAGCTATACCTTTAATAAGGATACGGATTTTTCCCGCTTTGTGCTGTATCAGCTGGGCGCCGACCATTATAACGATAACGACTATCCCCGCATATGCATCGGCAATAACGACGGCCCGGCCGCCTTCGAGCTTTGCGGCGTTCACTATGACGGCGAATTTGCCCCGCCCCTTTCCGATACCCCCGGCTATCCCGGCGGCAGCCAGCAAAGCATAGATATCCCGGGCGAGGGGCTGTTTATAGCCTGCCTGGGCGCACGCATGACCAACACCAATGACTGCAAATTCGGCCCCATAGCAAACCGCACCCTAATACTGCGCTCCTTTGACGCCGATATAAACGGCCGGCATTTTGCAAAGCCCGGCGTAAGCCTGTACCGCACCGTGGATTTCGGAGTGAGCTGCCTTGCCTGCGAGCTTTGTCTGCCCAAGGGCATAACGCGCGTGCAGGCGGGCAGCCGCATAAGCGGAACGGCGGAGTATCTTAACCTTCCCGTAAAAAAGGAATACTACTACGGCCCCAGCGCCGTCATGCGCTCCTTTGACGAAAAATTCTTTGATTCCTGGCGCCTTGCGCACGCCTACGCCCTCTCCGGACAGATATCCGCCCGCATAACATCGGGCAGACTGCTGTGCAGCCACCCTCTTACGGTGCAGTGCCTTGGCGATACCGCAGAGCTTACCCTCTCCGGCGGTCTGTCCTATGCCCCCGTCACCTTTACGGGCCTTTCCGTCCCCTACGGCTTTACGCTGCTTGTAAACCGCGGCGGCGGCTGGGAAGCCCTTGACCAACGCCTTGAGGGCAGCGATTTCCGCCAGTGTCACGCAAGCGGCGACGGCTGGGAGCTTACCTTCAATGTCGAGCTTACGGGCGGAATATGCCGCCTGAAACTTGTGCATGCAAAACAGTAAAGCCTCTCTGCCCGGCTGTATTGCCTACCCTTGCCATAACAAAAAACGGGTGGCTGCGGCGTGTTCCCATTAGGGATTATAAAAAATTAGTAAAAGCGAATGTTAATATGCGAATAGTATATCAAATCATATAGAAAAAATACCGTTGCTTGTAATTCAGGATAATACGCACATATTACAGTATTTCGCAATGAATTATTATTGTAACAAAAGTCGGCAGCCAACCGACTTTTGTTGTTGATTTCGCTGCCAAAATATGTTATAATATGAATGAAAAAGTTTGCTTGCAAGGACTTTTCACGGCATATTTCAGAAATTGCTATTATTTAAGGAATCACATTCGAAAAGCAAAACGAAAAATAATTGCTTATAAATAAAAAACTGTTGCTTGTGTCTTTATAGTCGATGTAAAAATAAGGGGATTGTATGAAAATATCAATCAGATTTTTTAACGATAAAGAAGTACGCGCCGTTTGGAACGAGGAAAACAACAAGTGGTATTTCAGTGTTCTTGATATTATCGGGGCAATCAGAAAGGAAGATAATTACGAAAAATGACGTAACTATTGGAAATACCTGAAAGCCAAACTAAAAAAAGAAAACAGTGAGTTGGTTAGTGACACTACCCAACTGAAATTAACCGCTGCCGACGGGAAAAAGTATATGTCGGACGCACTGGATTCCGACGGCGTTATTAAGCTTGCCGCGGAGTTTCCGAGCAAGGTCGGCGCAGAGTTTATCGGTTGGTTTACGCGGTCGGACGATACTATTGACGGCAAAAGCAAGCAAAAAGCATACGCTTTGTTCGATAGTTCTTTTATAGACGCCATCGAAGTCGGAACGGTCAAAGGCTTACAACAAATCCACGCGTATTTATTCGGCGGATTATATGATTTTGCCGGGCAAATCCGAACGCTTAATATTGCAAAAGGCGGCTTTGCATTCGCTCCCGCTATGTATTTGCAAGATAATTTGCATTTGATCGAAAAAATGCCCGAAGACACGCTTGAAAACATAGTAAAAAAGTATGTTGAAATGAATGTCGCTCATTCGTTTATGGAAGGAAACGGTCGAAGCACTCGTATCTGGCTGGATTTTATTTTGAAAAAGAATCTAAAAAAATGTATTGATTGGAGCAAAATCGATAAGAAGGAATATCTTACGGCTATGCAGGAAAGCCCCGTGGATTCCTCTTATATTTACGAACTTATAAAAGGCGCATTGACCGATGATATAAATAACCGCGAAATCTTTATGAGGGGAATCGACTACTCTTATTATTACGAGCAAGTTGAATAATTCTTATTAGAGTTTTACGATTAAGGAAGAAACAATAACTAAACAATACTTCTGACTCACATAGGTGAAATAGATTTGCCGTAACTACGCCTGTTTCCCTAATGGTGACCCCCTTGCGGCGTCCGTTTTTTCTTATGGGCTTTTTATATCGCCCTTATTTCTCCTTTTTTGAAAACACCGTAAAATATCTCACCTTTGCCGGTATTCCCTGCGAATATACGCTGCCGTCCGCCCTTTTGCCGGTTATCACCGTGCGCACGCGCTGATAGGTTATATCCCTGCATATCCCGTTTTCATTGTTTGTGCACAGAATAAACCGCCGGCTGCCCCCGTCCCTGCGGTTAAGCTCCAGCACCGCCTGCGCCGTTGTACCCGAGCCTGCAAAAAAATCAAGCACTGTCCCGGCATGCGTCATACCCACCAGCCGCTCTATAAGCGCCGACGGCTTGGGAAAGCCGAAATCCGTAAGCCCCAGCCTTGTTATCTCCTTTTTTGCATTGTCATTTGAATAGCATTTATCGGTAAAGGTCAAAGAGGAAAGCGGCGTTTTCCGCTCCATGCTCTCCACACGGTACGGCCGCGCGGAGGATATGCCCGCTTTTGCATAGGTTTTTGTATATATGCGCTCCCTGTCCCTGCCGGGCTTTATCACCACAAAGCCGTTTGCAAGGCCGAATTCCAGCTTCTCCCGGCTCCAGCGCCATACCCAATCCTTTGCGGAGTGCTCCCCGTTAAGCCTTTTTTCCTGCTTTTCGCGGCTTCCGCCCGGATAGTACTCCCTTCCGTTTATCGTTATGGGAAAATCCATGGACTTATTGTACCAAAGTGAATCGTAATCAAGGGTCTGATTCAGCTTATAGCCGCCCCTTGTTTCATAATATTCGTCCCTTAACGGATATTCCGCCTCATCCACCTGCCTGCCGGACAGCCGCAGCAGGGAGCGCTGCTTTGCATATATCAGCACATAGTCGTGGTTGCGCGCAATGCCCAACGAATGATCCTTGCCCGAACGCTTTGTAATGCGGGGCAGCATTCCCACAAAATTATGCTCACCGAATATCGCATCGCACATAAGGCGCAGATTTGCCTGCTCGTTGTCGTCAATGCTTATAAATATTACCCCGCTGTCCTTAAGCAGGCGGTGCGCTATTTCCATGCGCCTGTACATAAAGGAAAGCCATTTGCTGTGCCGAAAGCCGTCCTCCCGCGCCGCCATATCGTCATTGAATATAAAATCATGATTACCGGTGTTGTACGGAGGGTCGATATATATGCAGTCTATTCCTTCAGTAAAATTCTGCTCCAGCAGCCGCAGAGAAAGCAGATTATCCCCCTCCAGAATGTAATTATCCTCTCCGGGGCCGTCCGTTGCAAGGTCCTTCTCCTCCCTGTAAAGGGGCTGTTTACCGTCCGCCTCCTCGGTATGCTCGTCCCACACAAGGCCGTACTTGGTTCTTTGCAGCTCCCGCACAAGCTCCCGCGCGTGCTTTTCATACTCGGTGCCTGCAAACCTTGCCTGCAGCTCCTCCAAAAACAGAAGCATTTCTTTTCTTTTTTTGTGTGAAATATTCGACATTATCCCACCGCCTGTTTGATAGCAGCTACGCTCCCGCAGCGCATTTTCCCTGTGCCCGCAGTTAAAAGCACGGTTCTGTATATAATTTTATCACGCCAACGCCCCGCAAACAAGTCTTTTTACTGTTTTAATGCAAAAGCCGTCCGAAAACCCGTTTTTATTGCCGCATTTGCCTCCGCATACCAAAAACCGCGCCTTCCCCGAAAAAGAAAGCGCGGTATTTATTGCATCAGATATTATAAATCCGGAAAGCATCACTTGCGGTGCGCCGCAAGCAGATAGTTCATATAGCTGCAAAAGCATGCAAAGGCAATGCCCGGCTCCTCAAGCTCGGGGTTCCAGCGCTTTACCCATTCAAGGGAAATAAAGCCGTCGTAGCCCGTTTTCTCCAGCGCCGTCAGCGCATCCTGCACGGGAATATCGCCATAGCCCATCATGCGGTATTCCACAACGCCGTTTTTCATTACGGAATCCTTTACATGCACATGCTTTATAAGCCCGCCCAGCTTTTTAACCGTGTCCTCCGGCTTTTCGGCAAAATAGCGCACCGTGTGATGTATATCCCACAGCACCGCCGCATTGTCCTTCCCCGCCGCCTCCAAAAAGCGCAGCATTGCATCGGAGGAGGCCAAATGCCCGTTTGTTTCTATAAGCGGCGTAACGCCGCTGCCCTTTGCATAAGCACACACCTGCGCATATTTTTTTGCCGCAAGGTCAAGATCGCCGTCCTCCGGCTGCGGCGTAGGCTCCGCCATCACGCGGACATACGGTACCCCCAGCCTTTCCGCAAGGTCTATATAAGCGCAGGCCTCGCCCACCGGGTCCCCCGGCTGCTGCGCCGACGCAAAATACGCCCCGGAGGTAAGTATCGGTATGCTCAGCCCCGTTTCCTTCAGCCGCTTAAGCGTTTTGGGCAGATTAGCCGAAGAAAATATCTCCATATCAGGAGCATACATGGTGTCGCCCATGCCGCGTATCTCTATGCCGTTCATGTGCAGATCCTTGGCTATTGCCAGCATCTCCTCAAATGACCAGCGCGGGCAGGCAAGAGTTGAAAAAGACAGTTTCATATTTTTCACCCCGGCTCCCATAAGGGAGCCTCCTTTCTGTTAAGGCGTTATTGAATCCTTTAGGCTCACATTTACGCTTATGCCGTAACTATGGCGGCGTCCTCCTGCAGCGACAGCAGCTCCACCGCCTGATCCCTCAGCACGAACTTCTGTATCTTGCCGCTTGCCGTCATGGGGAAGGCCTCCATAAAGCGTACATAGCGCGGCACCTTGTGGCGCGACATGCTGGCGCGGAAATAATCCTTTACCTCTTCCTCCGTCATGCTCTGACCGTCCTTGAGTATAACGCAGGCCATTACCTCCTCGCCGTACTGCTTGCTGGGCACGCCTATAACCTGCACATCCTTCACCTTGGGGTTTGTATAAAGGAAATCCTCCAGCTCCTTGGGATATATATTTTCCCCGCCGCGGATTATCATATCCTTCATGCGCCCGGTTATCTTATAATAGCCCTGCTCGTCCGCCACCGCAAGGTCGCCCAAGTGCAGCCAGCCGTCCTTGTCGATAGCCATGGCGGTGGCCTCCGGCATCTTGTAGTAGCCCTTCATTATATTATATCCCCGTGCGCAGAACTCGCCCACAACGCCCGGTCCCACCGTTTCGCCGGTGGCAGGGTCCACAATCTTGCACTCCACGCCCGGGAATGCGCGCCCCACCGTGTTTACGCGCCGCTCCACGGTATCCGTGGTGCTGGTAAGGGTGCAGCCGGGGCTGGCCTCCGTCTGCCCGAACACGATAATTATTTCCTTCATGCCCATTTTGTCTATAACATCCTGCATCACCTTCACCGGGCAGGGCGACCCTGCCATTATTCCGGTGCGCAGGCGCGAAAAGCTGTATTTATCAAAATCAGGATGCTCCAGCATCGCTATGAACATCGTGGGCACTCCGTGCACCGCAGTGCAGTTTTCCGTCATTATGGCGTTCATCACCTTGGTGGGGGAATACACCTCCACCGGCACCACCGAAGCAGCATGTGTTATGCACGCCATAAGCCCCAGCACCATGCCGAAGCAGTGGAAGAAGGGCACCGTTATGCACAGCCTGTCCTCCTTGGAGAAATTCATGCCGTCGCCGATAGCCTTGCCGTTATTGAGAATGTTGAAATGCGTAAGCATGACTCCCTTGGGGAAGCCCGTAGTGCCGCTTGTATACTGCATGTTCACAACATCCTGGCAGTCAAGCCCCGCCGTAAGCTCACGGTAGGCGGCGTCGGGATAGCTTTCCGCAAGGGAATAGAGGTCGTTCCAGTTCACCATGCCCGCAGGGCACTCGCCCTTTCCTGCGTATACCACTGTTTTAAGGCAGGGCAGCATGGGGTTATTAAGCTCGCCGGGCCGACTTGTTTTAAGCGTGGGGCACAGCTTGTTTATGGATTCCACATAGTCGTTGTTCTTTGTGCCGTCTATCATAACCAGCAGGTTAGTGTCGCTCTGGCGCAGCAGGTATTCCAGCTCAAACACCTTGTAATTGGTGTTTACCGTAACCAGCACCCCGCCCATTTTGGCCGCCGCAAAAAATGTCAGCAGCCATTGCGGCACATTTGTCGCCCATATGGCAATATGATCGCCCTTTTTTATCCCCAAAGCCAAAAACGCCTTGGCAATAACATCGCATTCCTCATTGAATTCCTTCCAGGAACGCTTATAATCGCGGTCGGTATAGGTAACGGCGTTGCGCTGGGGATAATCCTGCGCCAGCTGCTCCAATACCTGCCCCAGTGTTTTATGAATGAATTCCGGTTCCATAGTATGCTCCTTAAGCGAAAATTCCTCCCCGGCTCCCGTCTTGCCTTGCCCGCGCCCGCAGACATTTTTGAAAAGCCGCCGGGTTTTTAATTGTGTGTTTTTGCGATTATATTTGCTTCGCGCCTTTTCCGGCAGGGAAGCGCCTTTTTAACGTCCCTTGCCTTTTATATTCCGGTGATTTTTATCATGTTCCGGTGATAATACCCGTGCCCGATGACGCCGCCGAGCTTATAACGATAATTATTGCCGCAGCCGCCCCCAGTGCAAACCCGGCAAAGGCCCCGCTTGCCCGATAGTCCGGCTTTTGCTTCTCCGCGCTGCGGTGCCGGCAATGCACCAGAAAAACCGCCGTTGCAATAAGCGCGCATACACCGGCATTCACGGCAAACGCCGCCCGTATATTCCCGCCTATTGCAAACAGCACCGCCAGCAGCATGGGGCAAAGCCCGCTTGCCACGCCCAAATTCAGCCCCGCCAGCATATAGGCGGCAAATTTTATCACCTTTTTGAACATATCTATCCTCATCTCTTTGCTTTGATGCTTTAATTATACCACCAAAGCGTCCAAATCACAACCGCCCCGATAACACCGGCCGGCGCGCTCCGCAACGCTTTTATGCGCCGTTTGTCCGCTTTATTTATTTGTCGTTTTCCCTTATTTCCACCCTGCGGATCTTTCCGCTTATGGTCTTGGGCAGCTCCTCCACAAATTCCACTATGCGCGGATATTTATACGGCGCCGTGGTATGCTTCACATGATCCTGAAGCTCCTTCTTCAGCTCCTCGGAGGGCTCATATCCCTTTGCCAGTATAACGGTAGCCTTTACCACCTGCCCGCGCACGGGATCCGGCACGCCGGTTATGGCGCACTCCAGCACCGCCGGATGCTCAATAAGCGCGCTTTCCACCTCAAAGGGCCCTATGCGGTAGCCGGAGCTTTTTATAACATCGTCCGTTCTGCCCACAAACCAGAAATACCCGTGCTCGTCCTCCCACGCCGTATCCCCGGTGTGATAATATCCGTCGTGCCACGCCGCCCGCGTAAGCTCCTCGTCCCTGTAATAGCCCTTGAACATGCCCACGGGCTTGTTGTCCCGCTGTGCGCGGATGCATATCTCGCCCACAGCGCCGCGTTCCGCCGGCTGCCCGTTTTCATCAAGCAGCACCACATCGTACCCCGGCGACGGCCGTCCCATGGAGCCGTGACGCACCTCCATCCACGGGAAGGTGGCAAGGGTAAGCGTGGTCTCGGTCTGCCCGTAGCCCTCACGCAGTATTATGCCCGTTACCGCGCGGAACTGCTCCATTATCTCCGGGTTCAGCGGCTCCCCCGCATTTGTGCACTGCTTCAGAGAGGACAGATCATACGACGCCATATCCTCCTTTACAAGGAAGCGGTATATCGTGGGCGGCGCGCAGAAGGTGGTAACATGATAATCCTGCATTATCTTAAGCAGATCGCACGGCACGAATTTATCAAAATCATATACCATTATGCAGGTCTCCGCCATCCACTGGCCGTACAGCTTTCCCCATGCCGCCTTGCCCCAGCCGGTATCGGACACCGTAAGGTGCAGCCCGTCGGGATCCACCCGGTGCCAGAACGCCGCCGTTACCACATGGCTGAGCGCATAGAGATAATCGTGCGCCACCATCTTGGGCATGCCCGTCGTGCCGGAGGTAAAATATATAAGCATGGTTTCATCGGCGCGGGTGGGCACGCGGGTAAAATGCTCGCTTGCCTCCTCCACACCCTTGTGGAAATCCACCCAGCCCGGCTTGCGCGCAACATCCGTGGTTATAAGCAGCTTAAGCGTAGGGCAGGCAGGCGCCGCCTCGTCCACACGCTTTGAAATATCGCCGTCCGCCGTGCACACAACGGCCTTCACCGACGCCCGGTTGCAGCGGTACACAATGTCCTTTGGCGTAAGAAGATTGCTGGCCGGTATCGCCACCGCCCCCAGCTTGTGCAGGGCAAGTATCGTCCACCAGTATTCATAATGCCGCTTTAATATCAGCATAACCGTGTCGCCCTTGCCTATGCCCCTTGACGCCAGGAAATTTGCCGTCTTATCGGAATAATACTTAAGCTGCTTAAAGGTAAAATCGTGCTTTTCCCCCACGGTATTTACCCATCGCATAGCCACCTTGTCCGGCTTTTCCCGTGCAAGAACATCCATGCAGTCATATGCAAAATTGAAATCCTCGGTGGGATGCATTTTGAAATTCGCTTTGAAATCCTCGTAGGAGGAGAATTCCTCAAAGGAGGAACAGTATCTTTCGTAAAGTGCCATAGCGGCGCGTCCTTTCCTGGCCTTCTGCCCCGTGCTTCCGTTTTTTTGTTTTATATGCTTTGCAATATTAGCGATTCCGCAAACAACTCAACTTAATATAAGCAGCTTTTAATATAAACAGCTTAATAATAAATATCAATCCGTAAAATACATAAGCCGATGCTTCACTGTTTTATTTGCCGTTTTATTCGCTATTTTATTATCACCGTTATGAATTTGCACTCGTCGCACTCCACCGCATACATATCATGCGGGCGCGTGCAGTCATAATATACCGAATCTCCCTCATGCAGCACCGTGGTAAAATCACCAAGCCTGAACAGCAGCGTGCCCGATACGATATACATGAATTCCTGACTTTCATGGCTGTTGGGAATTCGCTGCCCCGGCTTGCAGTCGCTGCGTACCGTCACAAAAAACGGGTCTGCCTTTCTGCCCTTGAAATTAAAGGCAAGATGGGAATGCTCATAGTCCTTGCGCCGTTCATACCGCAAGCCCTTGCCCGCGCGCACCACGGCGGCAAAATCCAGCTTGGGCATATCCCCGGTAAGCAGCTCCGCCATCTCTACACCCAGTATTCCGCTTGCCTTGTAGAGAAACGAAAAGGAAAAGTCCTGCTCGCCGTTCTCGTAGGAGATATATTCCTCCCTGCTCATGCCCATTTTCCGTGCCATTTCCTCCTGCGATATACCTCTGATCTCCCGCATGTCGCTTATTCGCAGTGCAATAAGCCTGATCTCTTCATTCATATTTTCTCCCTTTCCGCGCAGGCTCCGGCCGCGCCTTGTGCTGCTGTTATATTTTACATACTGTTTTTGTGTGCTTCCGCTTTGTGCGCTTTTTATTTGCGCGCTTTTTATTTGTGTGCTTTTTATTTGTGTGCTTCTGTTTGCGTCCTGTTTTGCGTGCATTTGTTTTACCGCGCCCGTGTTTTGTACGCCCGCAGGCCTTAAATTTATCACCTTAAGCAAGGGGCGATAAAAACAAAAAAGCTCCGTCTCGCTTGAGACGGGGCATATTCCCGCGGTACCACTCAAATTGACCGTAAAACGGTCCTCTCTCCGGGCTCTGACAAGCCCTGACCCGTAACGGAGTCCTCCGTATCCGCTTACGGCGCTGCTTTGGGCGGATATGCTGTGAAAGTGATGGATCCTCGTTTCAGGCGCTGCCGGGCTCACACCGTGCTCCGGCTCTCTGAAAGCACCCCTTTAAGCGGGACCGTCTTTCGTTATCGCATTTGTTGTGATTTATTAACCTTTACGCTGTCATCGGCGGCATTTACGGCATATGACCCTGACGAACCGCTGATTTATTCTGATTTTAACACCGCGCGTTATGTTTGTCAACCGTTTTTGTCGGCTGTGCATTATCTGCTTCTTCGCTTTTTTGTTTTTGCTTTTCTATTTTTTGTTTTCCCGGTTTCCCGGCTTCTTCTCCGGCTGCGGCGGGCGCGCGGACCCCGCGGCCGGGCTGCGCCCTCCGCCGGCCTCCAGCCGCCCCAAGCCCCCTTGCGGGCGCTTTGGCCGCGTTTTGCGCCCCGGCTTTTTCGTTCTCTCCGATGCCCTATTCCGCCGCCGCAGGCTCGCCTTCCTGCCGCCCCCTTCGTTTTGCCTCCGTTATACGCTTTGCCCGGAAAAACTCTTTAAGAAGCGCCGCGCACTCCGTTTCCAGTACGCCGCCCTTTACCTCCGGCCTGTGGCAGAAGCACCCCGTAATGTCGGTCACGCCGCCGCAGGCTCCTCCCTTGCCGTCATAAGCCCCGAACACTATCCGCTTTATACGCGCATTCACGCACGCCCCGGCGCACATGGCGCAGGGCTCCAGCGTCACATACAGCTCGCAGTCGTGCAGGTTCCAGCCGCCAAGCCTCTTTGCCGCCCGGCGCAGGGCGTTTATCTCCGCATGCCCCGTAGGATCGTGCGCGCCCTCCCGCGTATTTCCGCACCGTGCAAGCACTCTGCCTTCCTTAACAACCATGGCGCCCACCGGCACCTCGTCCCTTGCAGCGCATCTTTTCGCCGCCGCAAGGGCTATGCGCATGTAATATTCCTCCGTCTGCGCCGCGCTCGCCGTGCTTTTTTTCCCGCACGCCTCTTCTTTATTTGTGATACGGCTCATTTGCGTTTATCTTAAACCCCCTGTAAAGCTGCTCCAGCAATATAAGCCTTGCCATATTGTGCGTAAAGGTCAGCTCGGAAAGGCACCACCGGGCGTCCGCACGGTTCAGCACCTGCTGCGAAAGCCCCAGCGATCCGCCTATTACAAATGTAATCTTTTCTCCTGCATCGCAATACCCCGCCAGCTCCTTTGCAAGGCCGGGGCTTGTCATCCTTTTGCCCGCAAGATCAAGGGCAATCACCTTCTCCCTGTCCGCAATGCGGCCAAGCAGCCTTTCCCCCTCCTTTGCGCGCACCGCCGTCTCCGCCGAGGCCGAGGCGTGCGCCGGAGCTTTTTCGTCCGGCACCTCAATTATCTCCGTTTTGCAGAACCTTCCCAGCCGCTTCAGATATTCCTGCTGCGCCTGCCGGAAAAAGCTCTCCGTCATGCTTCCCACACAAACAATTCTTATCTTAACCATGATGCAGCAAAATCCAATAATATCATTCCTGTTTGCGATGCAATAAACAGCCCCAGCGCAATATATCCAAACGCCGGCCGCTTGCCTGCCCGCTGTGCTCTGCCGTTTCGCCCCGTGACAGGATCCCACGGCCGCACGGAATCAAGATACCCCGCAAACCCCGGCATAAGCTCCGCCGGCTTGTCGCTGCCGGTTAAACGCCGGTTTCTCCTGCGCGTATAATATATGTATCCGAACAGCCCCGCCGCCAGAAGCGCCCCGCCCAGCACTATCCATATTCCCATGGAAAACAGCTGCTCCGCAGGCGTATATTCCGCCGCTTCCTCTGCGTTGTCCGGCATGTTTGTAAGCAGCATGGCAACAAAATTGTTTGCAAAGTGCAGCAGCATCGAGGGCACCAGCGAGTCCGCCTCAAGATCCGCCACCGCAAGTATCACGCCGAAAATAAAGGCAAAGAATACCTGCTGCAGATTGCCGTGCATTATTCCGAACAGCATTGCCGACATCAGCACCGCCGTTTTGGGCGAAAACCTCTCAAAGGAACGCATTACCATCCCGCGGAAAAAAAACTCCTCGCAAAACGCCGGCAGCAGCCCGTAAAGCAGCGAAGCAAATATAAGCTGCGGCAGGGTGGAAACAGTAAAGGAATCCCCCGCCGGCTTATAGCCTATCTGCTCAAGCAGGGTAACAAACAGGCTGTTTGCCCCGTTTGCAAAAAAGAACGCCCCCGCAGCCACAGGCAGCAGCAACAGCACCTGCACGCCGTTTATCCCCCTGCGCAGCCGCATGGAGGCGGTAAAATCGCAGCCCGATATCTGCATGCATATAAGCACCGGCGCAAGCATGCACACCGCTTGGCTTACAAGTATGTTTATCATGTTAAAGCCGTAATCGCTTTGAAGCTCCGGCTTTCCGGCGCACAGAAAGCTCAGTACAAGGGAGAATGTAAAAAACAGCCCCATAAACAGCAAAAGCGCGCCGCCGCTCACCGCAAGAGACGGAAACCGCTTGTTTGCCGCCGCCGGCTCCATAGTATATTCGGGTGCCTTTTCCGCTTTATCCCGCATGCTCTTCTCTCCTTTTTCCGTCCCGGCAGGCCCGCTTTGCGCCCGCCGTCCGCTTTATTTGTATCCCGTTTTATTTTTTATTTTATGTATGACATTTCCGGCTTCATATCCCTGTATATCGCCAGATACTTCATCCCGGAGGACAGCAGCAGCTGCCGCGTCTGCTCAAAGCCCTCGCACAGCCTGCGCACCGCATGCGCGTCCGACCCAAGGGTGATTATCTCTCCGCCAAGCTCCTTATAGCGGCGCAGCACGCTCATGCACGCCATGGTGTCCCCGCTTGTACGCAGGGAGGAGGTATTCACCTCCAGCCCCTTGCCCAGATATATCACCCGCATAAGTATCGCATCGTACAGATCGGGAAATTCCCGCCACTGCATCACCTGAAGGGGGTAGGGCGCATGCCTGTATATGTACCCCAGATGTCCCACCACGGAATAATCGTAGCAGGCGTCCAGCGATTCGTACACCGTCTCCAGATACCGCCTGTACGCCTCCTCTCGGCTTTTGTTTTCAAAAAATTCCGGATAGTACGGGTCCTGCCCGTCCACAACATGCACGGAGTTTATTACATAATCCAGCTTCATGCCGCCCAGCAGCCGCGCGGTCTCCTGCTGCGCCGAAGCCGCATATCCCGCCTCAATGCCCCGAAAAACATTATATCCCTTTTCCCGCAGCCGCTCCTGCTGTGCCGCAGAAAGCAGCACGCCCTCGCGGTTCTCAAAGCGCCTGTCCGGATAATCAATATCCAGATGATCCGTTATGCATATCCCGTCGCAGCCTATCAGCTCCGCCCTGCGGCAGTATTCCTCCGCCGTGCTCTGCCCGTCCGGGCTGAAGGTGGTATGAACGTGAAAATCGTACATCTGCTCTGCCTCTTTCCGGCTTTTTTACGGGTTTGATACCGTATTGCCGCCGCGTCGCTATTCAATGCTTCCTATCTCGTCAAAGGGCCACACCTTTATAAGGGCCTTGCCCATAATCTTCCCGCGCTTAACAGGCCCCACATAGCGGCTGTCCGCACTGTTTGAGCGGTTATCACCCATAACGAAGTATTCGTCCTCCCCAAGGGTTATCTGCTGCATATTGTCTTCCTTTTTGAACCGCTCGGGTGCCACATAATCCTCCTCAAGGGCTTCTCCGTTTATATATACCGTGCCCGATATTATCTCTATTTTCTCTCCGGGCAGCCCGATGGCCCTTTTTACGCATACTTTCGGGGCACCGTTAATCTCCAATTCGCATATCACAATATCCCCCCGCTGCGGCTGCCCGCCGAAGGTATAGCCCGCACGCCAGACAAACAGCCGGTTTTCGTTGTGCAGCGTGTTCATCATGCTGGAGCCGTCCACCTGCACTATTATGAATATAAACGACCGAATCAGCAGCGCCGCTATCACCGCCATGCATATGGTAAATACCCAGCTTGCAATTTCCCGCACTGTGTCCTTTTCCTCCCCGCGTTTTTTCCGCTTTTCTCTTTTGCCCCCTTCCGCTTCCTGCTTTATTATCCCGCCGGCGGCCTCTCCCCGGGGCTGCTGCGGCATTTCCCGCTGCTGCGCGGCTTCTTCCTCAATGCCCGTTTTTTCCTGCTGTATATCCTTTGCCGTGTTTTTCTCAGGCTGATTCATTCTCCGTCCTCCGAAAACTCAAATGCTTTATTGATTTTTGCGCTTCCGCTATCCCGCCGTGTTTGCATAGGGCGAGCCGAATTCCGTAAAGGGATACACCACCCCCACGGCCTTGCCCAGAATCTTTCCGCGCTCAACCGCCCCCATGCGGCGGCTGTCCGTGCTGTCGCTGCGGTTGTCCCCCATAAGGAAATATTCTCCCTCCTCCAGCACAACGGCCTCCATGCTCTGCGAGTCTATTCTCTCCGTTTCAAGATAGCTTTCCTTCAGTGCCTCTCCGTTTATATAAACCGTCCCCTGCCGTATGCTTACGGTGTCGCCCGGCAGACCTATAACCCTTTTTACATAACAGGTGTTTTTTTGATCAAGATATCCGCCGTCCTTTGTCTTTGGATAGTGGCATATCACAATATCCCCCCGCTGCGGCTGCCCGAAAACATAGCCCGCGCGCCACACGAACAGCACCTCTCCGTCCTTCAGCGTACCCAGCATGCTGCTGCCCTCTACCCTCGCAAAGAAAAACACAAAGCTGTTTATAAGCAGCGCAAGCAACGCCGCAAACGCCAGCGTAAGCACCCACCCGGCTATCTCTCTGCCGGCATTTGCGCACTTCTGCTTTCGTCTCTGCTTTATTGCCGCCTGCTCGTCCCCCCTGTCAATCGGCGGAATAAGTATCCCCGCGCTGGATGCTATCTCCGGCGGGATCTCCTTATCCGGATTGCCGTATTCCAGCCGATACCTTACATACTGCCTGTTGTTCACCGTCACCGTATAGGGCGTCTCCAGCAGCATCTCCGGCTTTGTAAACATCGCCACCCGCTGCTTGCGCAGCAGCTCGTTGCGGTCTATCTGTATCTGCGGTTCTTCGCTGCCCGCCGCGCCTTCGGCTTTTTCCGGCTCTGCATCCCTCTCCGCATCCTTTGCGCCGTCCGGCTTTTTCCCTTCTGCGTCCCCCTCGGGCTTTTGCATTGCATCGTCCTTTACGACGCTTTCCTGTTCCGCTTCCTCCTGCTCCTGCGCTATTATCTCCCGCGTTCTCCTTACGGCAGTGCGCTTTCGGGCATCCTCCCGCGCATCCTTCACGCTTTCTGCCCGTACCTGCTGCCGGCCCGTATTTCCGTCCGTTTCCGCCGGAATCTCCTCCACGGCGCCTTCTGTCTGCGCGCGTTTCTCCGCCGCGCCGCCTGCCTGCGCATTTTCCTTAAAAAGCGCGGGACTTGCCGCCGTGCCGTTTTCCTCCGGGCGCGCGTCCTTTGCCGCTGCTCCGCCGTCCTCCGCGCTGCCTTCCTGCCTCTTTTTCTTCTGCTGCTCAAGCAGTCTGTCTATATCGTCCAGCAGATCATCCCCGCCCTGCGGAAGCTCCGCCGTATCAAAGGTCAGCTGAAACTCATCGCTTTTTTTCTTGCCCATACGCGCATCCTTCCCGTTACTCCGTCCCCTCGGCCGGTATTATCTGCTTTATGCTCTTTTCGCACTTTCCCCTGTCCAGCATCACAATGTGTCCGCACTTGTCGCATCTGAGCTTTATATCCGCCCCCGTGCGCGTCACCGTCCACCGGTTTCCGCCGCAGGGATGTGCCTTTTTTGTAATTACGGTGTCGCCGACATTTATCGTCATCTCCGCGCCTCTCCTTGCCGCCGTAAAGCCGCCCGCCTCAGGTATGCCCCGCTTTTTTGCCCGCCGAACGGACACGGCTCCGCTTTTTTTGCGTGCAGCCTGCTATTTTGTTTATTGTACCATTTTCACGCCGTAAATACAAGAAAAATTTATCCTTGACACGCTATGGCCGCATATGCTATCATTTGATAAGCTTTGTGCAAACGCTTGCACAACTGCACATTTTATCTGTCCGTTAAAAAGGAGCGCCGTCATGCAGTATGTTCTTCTTGTAATATCCGTCGCCGTAACCCTCGGCTACAATCTCCTGCGCAACCGCTTCAGCAAGCACAACGCCCGCAATCAGGCGGATTTCCATTCCTTCAACGCGGTATGCAGCCTTTTTTCCGCCGCCGCGCTGCTGATATTCGCCCTTGCGGAGGGCGCGCCCGCTCCCGGAGCCTATACCCTGCTTACGGGGCTTGCCTTCGGCGTGCTCACCGCGCTGGCGGCGCTTTTCAATATGCGCGCCTTTGAATGCGGCCCCGCCTCTTATACCACCCTTATAATCACCGCCTCCATGATGATTCCCGCCCTCTCCGGCCCTCTGTTCTTCAATGAAGGCATAAGCGCCCTAAAGCTTGCAGGCTGCGCCCTGATGCTTGTGTCTTTGGCGCTGTCCGTGTGCGAAAAGGGCCAAAACCGCAAGGCCAACCTCCGCTGGTTTCTGCTGTGCCTTGCCGCCATGCTCTGCTTGGGAGGCATCGGCATCATGCAGAAGCTGCACCAGAGCTCCCCCCACGCCTCCGAGCTTATGTATTTTCTGGTTACCGCCTTTGCCGTCAGCACCGTCTACTCCGCCGCCGCCCTTGTTTTCTACAAAATGCGCGGTCAGACCCCGCAGATAAGCTATTCCCCCCGCCGTCCCATTGTGTATATGTCCCTTGCAAGCGGCGTGGCCATAGCCGCAGCCAATGTCATAAACCTTTATCTCTCCGGGGTAATGCCCAGCATTGTATTCTTCCCCACGGTAAACGGCGCAAATCTGCTGCTTATGCTGCTCATCTCCACCGTTTTCCTCAAGGAGCGCCTGAGCCGCGCCAAATGGATAGGCATAGCGGTGGGCTGCGCCGCAATTGTCCTTTTGTGCATAGGATGATCTCCGTCCGCCTTTGAGCCGTGATTTTTATATCCGATATTAACACATATTCACACATATACACACGCATAAAGGAGCCGCCATGGAAAAAAAACGCTGCACCATCACCACCATTGCCCGCGAGCTGGGCATCGCCCCCTCTACGGTAAGCCGCGCCTTTGACCCCGGCTCCCGCATAAGCGACGAAGCCCGCAGGCGCATAACGGAATATGCCGCCGCCCGCGGATATGTCCCCAACCGCGCCGCCGCCCGGCTGTCGGCACGCGAAACCTGCATAGGCGTAATCCTCAACGCCGCCTATGCCCCCGGCCTTAACGAGCTGCTGCGCGGTATAGAGGACGCCCTTAGGGAAAACTACGACTATAAGCTCAACGCCGAGGTCCGCCTTCTGCGCTTTACCACCAAGGAGGAGGAAACTGACGCCGTGCGCCGCGCGCTAAGCGAGCTTTCCGACTGCCGCGCCCTGATCGTAAGCGGAATAACCGCCCCTGAAAGCACGGCTCTTATTGCCCGCCGCTGCGCCGACGGCATCCCTCCCGTGCTGCTGCAATCGGAAATAAACGGGCTGCACGGGCTTTTCACCTCGGCGCACGACCCCGCCGCCTCCGCCGTCATGGCAGCGGAATTTCTCTCCTGCTGCCTGCGCCACGGCAGAAAACGCGTTGCCCTTTTCACCGGCAACCGCGATGCCACCGTTCACTCCGCAGCCGTGCGCGCCTTTGAAGAGGCCGCCGTTCATCTGGGGCTTGATATCACCCTCTCCTTTGATATGAAGGATGATCCCGCCGTGCTGGAGGCCGCCCTCCCCCGCCTTTTGGGCAAGGACACCGCCGACGGCATATACATAACCAGCGGCCAGTCCCTTCCCCTTTGCCGCTATGTAAAGGGGCTGTCCGCCCGTCCCGCGCTTGTCACCTTCGATACCTATCCCGAGCTGGACAGCTATATAACGGACGGCACCGTAAGCGCCACCATATATCAGGATCTCTGCTCGCAGGCGCGCGCCGCCTTCACCCTGCTTGCAAAATACCTGCTGGAGGGCACCATGCCCCCGAAGCGTTTTTCTCCCGTCCCGATGCTTGTGCTGCCCTGCGTGCTGCACGAATACCGCGCAAAGGAGGCCGCCGCTCTGTCCCGCCTTAATGTCCGCGATGTCTGAAGCGCCAAGCTGTGTCTTAAGCGCAAAAACACGCCCGCCGCGGCTCCGGCTCCGTACTTCCGGCTCTTACCACCTAAAATCAAAGCACCGTAAAAATAAAAGGAGGCTTTATTACGCAATACGATAATTTTTCCGATGTTTATCTCCCGCAGGGCGGCGCACCCGCAGTATGCTACCGCAGCGGGCTTACCGTCTATGAGGAATTTCTTGACGGCGGAGTGCTTTGCTCCGGCGGCTGGAACACCGCCGGCTATCCGCTGAATGTCTTAAGCGCCTGCCCCTCCCGCTTCTCCCGCGGCGATTTCCGCCGTCCCTGCGTTTTCGGCATCACCGCAAACGGCGTGCGCCTGGACAGCGGCTGGCTCTGGGAGGGCTGCACCGTGTCATCGGAGGAAAAAACCGGGCGCACCGCGCGTCTGCTGCTTAAAAGCACCGTCCTGCCCGTCTGCCTCACCGTTGTCACCCGTCTTGACGGCACCGGCATTCTCTCCCGACAGCTGGAAATTGAAAATACGGGAACGGCTCCCCTTAACATCTCCGAGCTTTCCGTTATGCAGGGCGGCGCGGAAATAACCGCCGTCCCCACCTACATTCAAAACCGCGAAGGCATATACCGCATTGGGTATATGCAGTTTGACGATTTCTACGGCGAGGGCGACTTCAACTGGCGCACCCTCCCGCCGGATATAACCTCCTTTGAGGGGCGCTTCGGCCGCCCGCGCCACCGTTATCCCATGTTCATGCTGCAAAACTCCCTCACCGGCACCGTTTTCACCGGGCAATTGGGCTGGAGCGCCGGCTACCGCTTTACCTTCGATCTTGATATGCACGAGGAAAAGGGCGCGGCCCGGCTTTGGTTCTCCGCCGATATAACCGGCAACGCCCCCGTTAAAATAATTGCCCCCGGAGAAATGTACCGCACCCCGGCATTGGAAATAGGCATGCTTCAGGGCGACCCCGACGAGGCGGTAAACCGCATGAATTCCCATCTGCGGCGCAGCGTCATGCCGTCACGGCACGCTCAAAGCTGCCTTGTGGGCGCCGGCATGGGAGCCGAGCACGATATGTCCCTTGAAACAAGCAAACGCTTTATCGACCAAATGGCCTATATCGGCTGCGAAGCCTTCATAGTGGATGCCGGCTGGTTCTGCCCCCCCGGAGAGCAAATGTCCCGCTGGTACGAGCTTAACGGCGGTTGGATTCCGGATAAAGACCGCTACCCCGGCGGCATAGGCGAGCTTAGGGACTACTGCCATGAAAAGGGCATGAAATTCGGTCTGTGGATGGAGCCGGAACGCCCCGGCACCGCCAGCGCCGTATATAAAGAGCATCCCGAGTGGTTCACCGAACACTTTGATTCCTCCCGCGGCGCCCTGCTGGATTTCACCGTACCCAAGGCCGCTCAGTGGGCGGAAAGCGAATGCGTGCGCGTAATAGAGCAATACGGCGTCGACCTTTTCCGGGTGGATTACAACATCGTCACCCCCGAGCTTTTCACCGCCCGCCGCGGCGCTCCGGGCGGCACCTCCGCAGAGCACACCGAAGCGGTGTACGCCATGTACAACCGTCTGCACAAGCGCTTCCCCGATGTGATATTTGAAAACTGCGCAAGCGGCGGCGGGCGCTGCGACTGCGGCATTATGCGTTATTTTGACCACACATGGGTCTCCGACGACCAAATCCCCCCCATGTCCCGGCGCATAACCGCCGGCATGACCATGGCGCTCCCCCCCGAGCGGGTGGACCGTCTTGTGGCAGGAATGGGCTGCCACCGTCTGGCCTCCCTTGATTATCACATGCGAAACGCAATTCTGGGGCATATCTCCATGAATGTGCTCTCGCCCAAGGACGCCGCCTTCAACCCCGAACAGCTGGATTTTATAAAGCACAGCATCGCCCTTTATAAAAGCTTCATCCGCCCCTTCCTGCCCGAGTGCCGCATATACCACCACACCGAGCAAAGCCGCGATTATATGCACGGCCGCCCCTCTGTGCTGGAAATAGCCTCCAAGGAACGCGACCGCGCCGCCGTAACGGTGCTCACCGCCCCAAACGGCGCTGCGGACGAAATAAAAATAATCCCGCGCGGCCTTTCCTTTAGCGGGAATTACGAAGTAACCCTTGATAACACCGGCGATATTCTGCACATGAGCGCCGCCGAGCTTGCCCGAGGCATCACCCTGCGCATCCCCGCCTCCCTCTCAAGCGAGCTCATCCTCCTGCGCCGCCTGTAACCCCGGCCTGTAACCCCGGCAAAGCCAAGCGCGCCCAAAGCAAAATGCTTTGGGCCGCTTCTTTTTTCGTTTTCTTTGCTCCGCTTATTTATCTTCTGCAGTCATTGAATTTCGGCAGCTGCTCTATAAGCTCGTTTATCTCTTTATCCTGAATGTCCTTTTCATATGTCACAATTGCAAACTCATAGTATTGTTTGTCTTTGCAATTCTTAATGCCGCCCAATTCATTGCATACACAGCAATCGGACATATTATGTTTCTGCGCTATATGAGCGTTATGCTCTATGCCGAATTTCAAAATCTCCAACGCCTGATCCCTGTATTTCGGCAAATGCCGCAATGCATACCGCAAGCAGTTGTTCAAAACAGGATTAACGGAATTATATGTAATAACATCCCTTCCGTATTCTTGCTTATCCCTATTGCCAAGCTTAACATCATACGCTTTTGTATCAAACAATGCCTTAAACAGATGCTCATTATCCATCAGCAGCTCCAAATATTCTCCGGTACAGAAAATATTTTTGTCGGTTGCATAATGGCCGTTTGCAAAAAACATATTGTAGGAATCAAACATCGTATAAAACATATCTGCATCCTTCATGCCCGCAACCAGCCGTGCAAGCGGCATTGCGTTTTCTATGTGTATCCAGATACCGCCCTTTGTCCTATCGAATTCAAACTGATTGTTATACCACTTCATTCTGGGCCTGTAATTTTCATAAATGTACCTGATCCCGTTTGATGAGCCGTATTCGGCCGCATAGTCCAAAAAGCTTTTTCCGAACTCATCTCTGTTATTCAATATTGTCTGTCCGTTTATATCAAGAATTTTGTCAAATTCCCTTTCATACAGCTCAGGGTCATCAACATAAGCGTAATATCTGAAACCCTTGTCAAATACTGCATTTTCTTTTTCCGGCGGAAGCTTATAAGCGTCCTCCTTCATAAGGCGCGCAAGCGGTACTCCGAAAATTTTTTCAAGCGGAATAATATATTCATACTTCAGCGGCCTTTCCCCTTTGAGCATTTTTGAAAAGTTTGCTTTTTCCCTTTCGGCAAACCGATATTTCTCCCGCCCCGTCATCCCCAGCTCGCCCGCAATATCCGCAAGCAGATGGCTGTACATTTTTATTCCCTTTAATTCCATGTAGTGATCTATGTTTTTTCTCAAATCCGTCATTTTTATATCCTCCTTTTTACTGTCTGTATTATACCACGGAGGACAGCAAAATGGTAGTCATTTGCGACAACTTTTTTGTTGTCACTTTTGATTCCCATAAAAAATCTGCCACGCGTCATAATGACAACTTTATCCTCTTTAGAATAATGGCCTCTTAATGTCCTAAGCCGCCCCCGAAAATATTCGCAAATGCTGCGCCGCAAAAAAATTTATCAAAAATAACGCGTTTTTTAACGGTTTTTTAAGCGTTTTTTGCGCCTTTTTTAACGGTTTTTAACCGCTTTTTTGCATTTTTTCTTCACCTGCATAAAGAACAAAGCATAAAATGTAATCGGGGAAAAGCCCGTAATTTCGGGCCAAATCACCCCCATGGGGAGCGATTTTATGGATTTTATGGATATTGCCGCCCTTCCGGCAATAACCGCAGTAGTATATCTTTGCGCTTTTTTTCTTAAAAATCTTTGCCGCAGCGAACGCTTTTGCCGCCTGATACCGCCTGTCTGCGGGCTTTTCGGGCTTGCCTTGGGGCTTGTATGCTTCTTTTTTATTCCCGGTGCCCTGCCCGCGGACAACTGGCTCAGCGCTGCCGCAACAGGGGCGGTAAGCGGCCTTGCCGCAACGGGTGCGCATCAGGTCTATAAGCAGTCCCGCGAAAAGAGAAGCGGCGAAAACGGCGGTGCGGGCGGCACTTTGAGCGACAGCACCGCGCCAAGCGACAACGGCCATCAGGAGGACGACGGAAATGACTATGCTTGAAAGCTTTATAGCCTATCTTGAGCAGGAAATTGTGCGAGGCAGCATATATGTTCTGGGAGCGCAGGGGCAGCGCGCCCCGTTTGACACCGCCTGGATCAAGGTAAGGGAGCACGGCGACGAAAAAAATGTCCTGCGCTGCCGCAGGCTGCTTGCAAAGCGCCTTGCAGAGGGGTATCCCGAAAAAAGCATAGGCGCCTTTGACTGCTCGGGGCTTGGAATGTACTGGCTTGAGAATGTAAAAAAGCTGCTGCCGCAGGACCTTAATTCCAACGGCATGAAGGGGCTGTGCGAGCCTGTATCTCGCGATCGGCTGCGCCGCGGCGACTGGGTTTTTATTCTCAATGATGCCGGGCGCGCCGTTCATGTGGGCTTTGCGGTAAACAGCCGGCAGGTTATTGAATGCCGGGGACGGGATTACGGCGTGGTGCGCACCGAGACCGATGCCCGCCCGTGGAATTTTTTCGGCCGGCCGAGGCTGTTTGCGTATGAAATTGAGGGCTTTACCGTATCAAGAAGGCTCAAAAAGGGCGATAAGGGCGAGGATGTGCGCGCGCTTCAGCATCAGCTTATGCTGTACGGCTATACGCTTGAAAAGCACGGAGCGGACGGCGTTTTCGGCGCCGAAACCCTGAACGGGCTTCTTAAAATGCAAAAGGAGGCAGGTCTTGAGCAAACGGGAGACGCCCAAAGAAGCACACTGGAGGCGCTTGGGCTGATATGCGCCATACCGGACGAACCCTGCGCTGAGCTGCGGGCCGAGCTGGAGCGGGTTAAAAAGGAGCTGGAAAGCGCAAAGCAGCAGCTGAAAAACGCGGAAAAACAGCAATAAAAGACCAAAAAACAGTTAAAAAAGCGCATTTTTTGATCAAACGGCAGGCAGCCCCGAGGGTATACCCGGGGCTGCTTTTTTGCTTTGGAAACACACCGAAGCGGCAAGCCCCGAAAGCCGAACCGATAAACGAAGCCTGCGTTTTTACCGCACGAACCCGTATTTAATCTATACTTTAATATACCGCGCCGCCCTTGCCGCGCCGATTATTTTTATCAAGCCGGTTTTAACCATCTCTCCGAGCACGGCTTCAACAGTCGTGGGGCTGACATCGGGGAGAATTTTGCAAATCTCGGCTTTGGACAGCGGGGTCAGGCTGTTCAGGACTGTTGCCTCCACACGGGCCTTTTTCGTGATCTTCTTGCCGTGTACCACCGCAAACCGCTTGTCCAGTTCCTTATAGCACATATAGAGGGTGGAGAGGAAATTCTCGATAAAGGGGAAATAGGAGTTTTCATTCGTTTCCCACCCGACCGAGGACTGCCGCAGAGCTTCGTAATAATACGCCTTGCAGTTGTTGATCTGCTCCTCAAAGGACACATATCTTCCGGCGTCAAATCCGTTTTTGTATAGAAGCAGCAGCGAGAGCAGACGGGACATTCTGCCGTTGCCGTCCCGGAACGGATGGATGCAGAGGAAGTCCAGAATGATACAGGGGATCAAAAGAAGCTGATTGATATTCGCATCGCTTCGTGCATCCAGATAGGCAAGCTCCAACTGCTCCATTGCCTTCGGTGTTTCGCTTGCAGGCGTGGGACGGAAGCGGGCACGGCGGTTTCCGTCAGCATCGATCTCCAGAATCACATTGTCGTCCGTTTTGTACTGCCCGCCGTACTCATAGCCCGCAAAGCTCATCATCATTTCGTGCAGACGCAGAATATCGCTCCGCCGGAAGTCGATATGCTCATATCCCAAGTGGATCTCATTCAGCGCATCTCTGTAACCGGCAATCTCCGCCTCGTTGTGGTTCAGCGGGGCGCTGTTCTGATTGACAATGGCGGCGATACGCTCGTCGCTGGTCACAATGCCCTCGATGGCATTGGAACTTTTGATGGACTGTACCTTTGCAATAGCTTCCAGCTCCGTAAAAATCTGCGTGTATTCGTCCTTGCGCACGCCTGCCATGGTTTTCAGCGCCGCAATGTTTGAAGTGAGGTTCACAAGGTTTGCAGGCAGCAAACCGTTATTCAAAAATGAGTAATCGAATTTTCTCATGCAGCACCAGCCTTTCTGCATATAATTATAGCATATTATATGCAGAAAAGCAAGGGTTTATCCGTATTATCTGCATATGTTTTGAACAAATATATGCAGATAATACATAAGTATATGTAAATACGGCACAATAGCTGCCGACACTTCCTTATATAATATATCCCGAAAAACGGACGGCAGACCGCACAATTTGCCGCCTTAAGAGGCTTAGTATCGGAAAAAACGCAAATGCGATTGTGTAAAACGACAAAAGCCTGCCGCAGGCGGCTGTTGACCGCTGCGGCAGGCTTTGTTTTATTTAATTACAGAAATACGCACATACAGCTTTTGGTTTTTTTGCATTTGCTCCTGACCTTTACAGCCCTTGCCGTATCAATCCGGCAGGTACAGCACGCTTTCTATGCTTTCGCCGGCCTCCAGCCTTTGCTCAAGAGCATCGTATTCCGGCTTAATTGAGCCGAAATTATTATAGTATGAGCTCTCGCAATGAAAAAATTCCTCTATAAGCTCAAGCTCCCTTAAGGCGGTGTCCGTTTCGCCCTTTTCCATATGCTGCTTTACAATATCCAGCATTTTGTTGCAAAGTATTCCCATATCCCGCTTTGCCGCACTCGATATACTGCTTCCGACACCCGCTTCAAGGTCGCTGTTCCAGCGGATAATTACCTCAGCCGCCTGCCGGAGGCGGTCGTAGTTCATCTGTGCAAGAGGCTCTCCTGTGGCAATGCTCATGGCATAATCCCGATAAAGCACATAAAGCTCGCCGCTTTTTGCGCCCTGCTCGGTTTTGCCGGAGGGGTCCTTTTCCATAAGCCCGCGGTAATATTCCTCTCTTTGATGCGCCTGCTCATAGGTAAGCTCCTGTATTTCAACAGGGGTCTTATTATAATTTTCCGCCTCAAGGGAGGACATTTTTCTGCCTGCAAGCACCCTATCCAGCAGCTGCTTGGCCTTTTGCGATTTTGCCTGCGGAACGGTGATATGCTCGTCCTTGGCGTGCTGCGCGTTTCTTTGCCTGACTATTTTCCTTTTTAATGCAAGCGACTGCATGCCCGCCGGGGCTTCCTTTGCCGGGGTGCTGACCGCCGGAACAGTGCTGCATTCCGCCGTGGGAACGGCAAGATTTTGATTTTTATCCTTTGTATTAACCGTGGAAACCGTAATGCCGACGGTGAATATTATAAGCATGCCAAACGCAAGCGCTGCAAGCGCCGTAATAAGCCTTTTATTCATGGCTTCGCCTCCCATAAACGCGTATTGCAGTTATAAGCCGTTGCTTTAACGCTAATTACCATACCAGCATCACCCTTTCCTGAATAAAGGTTACCATACGGCACAGGCAATGTCAATATATGCAAGGCAGATTTTACAACTATTTTGCATTTGTTTCGTTCAAGGCAGGCTTTGACTTAAGCTAAGACAAGCAAAAGCCCCTGCACTCTGCAGCAAGGGGCTGCGGAGGTACAGAGGCTTTGGCTTATGCATTATTCAAAAGAGATGTATTTAATGCCCTGCGCGGGTTTGGCAGTATATGCAGCGGTATACGCCCTCGCTGCTGTCGGTAAGGCGGAAAACATGGTCAAGCTCCTGCTCGGTGGAGGTTATGCAGCGGGGATTTTTGCAGAAGACCACATTTACAAGCTCCTTGGGAAGCTGCACGCGCTTTTTCTCCGCCACGACGCCGTCCCTTATGATATTTACCGTTACCTCGGGGTCAACAAAGCCCAGAGCGTTTATGTCAAGGTCAAAATCGGAATCTATTTTGATTATATCCTTGCGCACCATGCGGCGGCTTGGAACATTTTTTATAAGCGCAACGGAGCAGTCCAGACTGTCCAGCCCCAGCAGCTTATATATCTCCATTGCCCGCCCTGCGTTTATATGATCAATGACTATACCGTTTCTTATGGAATCCACCTTCATTTTTTACACCTCCAAAAGCTTTAATATAAGCGCCATGCGCATATATTTACCGTAGAGCACCTGCTTGAAGTAGCAGGCGCGGCTGTCCTTATCAAGGGAGACGCTCATTTCGTTTACACGGGGCAGCGGATGCATTATGCAAAGGTCGCTCTTGGCGTTTACCAGCCGCTCGGGGCGCAGAATGTAGCTGTCCTTAAGGCGCAGATAGTCCTCCTCGTTGAAGAAGCGCTCCCGCTGCACACGGGTCATATACAGCACATCCAGACCCGGCAGCGCCGCGTCAAGATCGGTGGTCTGCACAAATTCAATGTTGTTTTTTTCCAGGATATCCCGGCGCACATAATCGGGAAGCTGAAGCTCGCGGGGGGATGCCAGCACAAAGCGCACGCCCTCGTATCTGGAAAGCGCGGCTATGAGGGAATGGACGGTGCGCCCGAATTTGAGGTCGCCGCAGAAGCCCACGGTGATATTGCCCAGCCTGCCCTTTTCTTTATATATTGTGAGCATATCGGCAAGCGTCTGCGTGGGGTGGTCGTGTCCGCCGTCCCCGGCGTTTATAACAGGCACGGAGGCATTCATGGATGCCACCAAAGGCGCGCCCTCCTTATAGTGCCGCATGGCGATTATATCGGCAAAGCAGGAGATAACCTTTGCGGTATCCGCCACGCTTTCCCCCTTGGAGGCCGAAGAGCTTTGCGCATCGGAAAAGCCCAGAACATTGCCGCCCAGCTCATACATTGCCGCCTCAAAGCTCAGGCGGGTGCGGGTGGAGGGCTCGTAAAAGAGAGTGGCCAGCTTTTTGCCGCGGCAGCGGCTGCTGTATTTATCCGGCTGCGCCATGATGTCGCAGGCGGTGTCGATCAGCTGCTCGATTTCCTGCTTTGAAAGATCGGTTATGCTTATAACGCTTCTCATTTGTTTTCTCCTTTTTTGAATTTTTACCCGGAACATATCGTTAAACGGCGTCCGGCACGCCCGCGCGCTATGCTGCGCGGGCAGCCGCGCCTGCTTTTTGCGGTTTATTCCTTTATCCAGCTTTCGTCCGAGGGATTATCACGGAAGCGGAACAGACGCTGCACCGATTCCGGGCTTATAAGCCCCTGCTGCGCCGCCGCATTTACCGTGGTATCAAAATCCGTAAGGCTTATATTGCGCACATTTGCCTCCTTGAGCCGCTGCTTTCCCTTCTGCATGCCGTAGGTGAAGATGGACACTATGCCCAGCACCTCGGCTCCCGCCTCGCGCAGAGCCTCCACCACCTCCAGCACGCTGCCGCCGGTGGAGATAAGATCCTCTATTACCACTACCTTATCGCCCTTTTCCAGCCTGCCCTCTATGCGGTTCTGACGGCCGTGATCCTTATTGGAGGCGCGCACATAGCCCATGGGCAGCCCCAGCATATGGGCGGCTATTGCGGCGTGCGCTATGCCCGCTGTGGAGGTGCCCATGAGCGTCTGCGCCTGCGGATATTCCCGCTTTACCGTCTGCGCAATGGCGCTTTCCACCAGCGTGCGCACGCCGGGAGCGGGAAGAATCAGGCGGTTATCGCAATAAATGGGGCTTTTTATGCCGCTTGCCCAGGTAAAGGGCTGCTGCGGGCGCAGCAGCACCGCGCCGATTTCCAGTATTCCTTTTGTTACCTCTGCTCTTATCTGTTCTGTATTGTTTGCATTTATATCATATGCCGTCATTATACTGTTTCCTTTCTTTCAGGGCATCGGCAACATTTTCCCTGCCGACGCGGCTGTATTTATCCGCAGCTTTGGCAAGTGCTTAGCCGGCTGCGGTCATTTTGCATTTTGCATTTTGCCGTTTACTATTCCTGTCCCAAAACGAACTCCCTTACGCAGCGGGCATATGCCGCAGCGGGGTCGGCGGCGGCGGTTACGGGGCGGCCCACCACTATATAATCGCTGCCCTGTGCGCGTGCCTGCAAGGGGGTCATGACACGGGTCTGATCGTCCTTTTCGGCGTTTGCAAAGCGCACGCCCGGGGTAACGGTTATAAAGCCGCTGCCGCAGGCGGCATGTACGCTTTCCGCCTCAAGCGGAGAGCAGACAACGCCGTCCAGCCCCGACTTTTCGGCGTTGCGCGCATAGTGCAGCACGGTATCCTGCATGGATTCGTTTATAAGCAGCTCCTCCTTAAGGGTCTGCGGGCTTGTAGAGGTGAGCTGCGTAACGGCAATAAGCCGCGGGCGCGTGCCGTCGGGCCGTGTAAGCCCCTCAAGGGCCGCCCTCATCATTGCGCTGCCGCCGGCTGCGTGCAGGTTGCACATATCCGCTCCCAGCCCGGACAGCACCGCCATGGTCTTTTTTACGGTGTTGGGAATATCGTGCAGCTTAAGATCCAGAAACACCTTATGCCCGCGCTTCTTTAAGCGGCGCACGATATCCGGCCCCTCGGCATAGAAAAGCTCCATGCCGATTTTGACAAAGGGACGCTGCTGCGAAAAGCAGGAGAGAAAATCCTCGGTCTGTTTGCCCGAAGCAAAATCACAGGCTATAATTACATCCTTACCCATTATGCGCTCCTCCCGTTAATTCTGATAGTTTATTTATTCCAAGCTCCTTCATTAAAAGCGGAAGCCCGTTTATTATATCCCGGCAGGCATAGGGCTGCACAAGGTTTGCAGCGCCTATTTCCACTGCGGTAGCGCCGGCCAGCATCATTTCCGCCACATCCCGTGCGGAGCTGACGCCGCCCATGCCGATTATGGGGATATCCACCGCCTCGTACACCTGCCACACCATGCGCAGCGCAACCGGCAGCACTGCCGGACCGGAAAGCCCGCCCGTGGTATTGGCAAGCACGGGGCGCCGGCGTTTTATGTCTATTCTCATGCCCATCAGGGTGTTTATAAGGCTCAGCCCGTCCGCCCCGGCATCGCGGCAGGCGCGCGCCACTGCTGTTATATCCCCGGTATTGGGGGAAAGCTTCATTATTACCGGCTTTTTTGTCGCCCTGCGTACGGCCGCCGTTACCTGCGCCGCCGCTCCCGGCTCGGTGCCGAAGGCCATGCCGCCGCCGTGGACATTGGGACAGGAGATGTTTATTTCGTACCAGCCTATCTGGTCGCACTCCTCAAGACGGCTTACCACGCGGACATATTCCTCAACGGAAAAGCCGCTGACATTTGCCATTACCGGCTTATGAAACACCTTTTTAAGCCGGGGCAGCTCTTCCTTTAACACCGCCTCCACGCCCGGGTTCTGCAGCCCTACGGAATTGAGCAGCCCGCCCGGACATTCCGCAATACGGGGAGTATCGTTGCCAAAGCGCGCCTTTTCCGTGGTGCCCTTGAAGGAAAAGGTACCAAGACAGTTTATATCGTAAATTTCGGCAAACTCCGCACCGTAGCCGAAGGTGCCGCTGGCGGGGATAACGGGGTTATCCAGCGTTATTCCGCAAAGCGTTACGCGCATATCCGCCAAAAACGGGTTTTCCGGCTTTTCCGGCTGCGCGGTTTCGTTTTTTACCATATTATTTCCTCCCTTGTAAGCACGGGGCCGTCGCGGCAGATGCGCTTATAGCCGTATTTTGTTTTGCAGCTGCACCCCATGCAGGCCCCGAAGCCGCAGCCCATGCGCTCCTCAAAGCTGAGCTGTCCTTCGGTAACGGCAGCGGCGTCCACCGCTTTAAGCATGGGAAGGGGGCCGCAGGCATAAATGTAGCTGTATTTCATGTTTTTCATGGCGTCGGTTACAAGACCCTTTATTCCCATGGTGCCGTCCGCCGTTGCCACCGTGAGAGCAGCGCCCAGCGCGCGGAATTCCTCGGTGTAAAAAGCCTCGTCGGCGCTGTTCCAGCCCGCTATTACCTGCACGCTTTTGCCAAGGCTTATAAGCTCCCTGCAAAGCATATACATGGGCGGCACTCCCGCGCCGCCGCCTATAAGCAGCGGGCTTTCCCCCGCGGGGGCGGTATCGTAGCCGTTTCCGAGCCCGGTAAGCACATCCAAGCGCGTTCCCGCGGGCAGCCGGCTAAACGCAAGGGTTCCCTCTCCCACCGTTTTGTATATTACCGTTACGCTGCCGTTTTCCCCTTTTGTGCAGTCGCACACCGACAGCGGGCGCCGCAGATATTTATTATCAAGCAATATGTTTATAAACTGCCCGGGACGGATTATTGCGCTTGTATCGCCGCTTAAAACGGTACGCACGGTGCCGCGGGCAACGGGAGCGCTTTGTGCTATTGTAAGGATAACCTGCTTCATTATTGCTTTCTCCGTTTATATTGTTGTTTGCTTCGGAATGTCCGCGCTGCGGCTCAGGCATCTATTGTGGATACGCGGAAGGTCATTTCCTCCAGCACATCCAGCAGCACCCGTACCGTGTCCAGCGAGGAAAACATCGTAACTCCGTTCTCCGCTGCGCACCGCCTTATTTCAAAGCCGTCCGACATAACCTTGGAGGAGCTCATATCCCTTGTGTTTATGACATAGCTGACATATCCGCGGCGCAGCTCATCGGGTATCTCGCCGGAGCCCTGACTGAGCTTTTTAAGCGCATGGGTACGGATGCCGTGCTGCTTGAGGAAGGCCGCCGTGCCCTCGGTGGCGCGGATATTAAAGCCAAGGTTATAAAACCGGCGTATAAGGGGAAGCGCCTCCTCCTTGTCCTTATCGGCGATGGTGGCAAGCACCGTGCCGTAGTTTACTATTTTCATGCCCGAGGCCTGAAGCGCCTTATAAAGCGCTCGGGTAAGCCGTGCGTCGTAGCCTATGGCCTCGCCGGTGGATTTCATCTCGGGCGAAAGGTATGCGTCCATGCCGTGGAGCTTTGAGAAGGAGAAGGCCGGAGCCTTGACGAACCATCGGTCGCTGCGGGGCTTGGGCTGCCCGGTAAGACCCATATCGCGCAGCCGCGCCCCCAGCATGACCTTGGTGGCTATATCGGCAAGCCCGTAGCCGGTAGCCTTGGAGAGGAAGGGCACGGTTCTTGAAGAACGCGGGTTGACCTCGATTATATACACACTCTGATCGGGCGCAACTATAAACTGTATGTTGTAAAGCCCCACAATGCCTATGCCCAGCCCCAGCCGCACGGTGTAGTCGGCTATGGTGTTTTTAACCTTTTCCGCTATGCTGAAGGTGGGATATACGCTTATGGAATCGCCGCTGTGGATACCCGTGCGCTCCACCAGCTCCATTATGCCGGGCAGGAAAACATCGGTGCCGTCGCATACGGCGTCCACCTCCACCTCCTTGCCCTCGATGTATTTATCCACAAGCACGGGGCGGTCGGCATCCACCTCCACTGCGGTGCGCAGATACCGGCGCAGCTGCTGCTCGTCGGTGGCTATCTGCATGGCTCTGCCGCCCAACACAAACGAAGGCCGCAGCAGCACCGGGTAGCCTATTTCCTTTGCGGCCTCCACGCCCTGCTCTATGCTGCTTACCGTTCTGCCCTCCGGGTGCGGAATATTCAGCTTTTTAAGCAGCTGCTCGAAAAGCTCGCGATCCTCCGCGCGGTCGATGGCCTCCCGTCCGGTGCCTATAATGTTTACTCCGCGGCGCACAAGCCCGTCGCAAAGGTTGATTGCGGTCTGTCCGCCTAAGGTGGCTATAACGCCTTCGGGCTGCTCCAGACGCAGTACATTCATCACATCCTCCACGCACAGCGGCTCGAAGTACAGCTTGTCGGCGCAGGTATAATCGGTGGAAACCGTTTCCGGGTTGTTGTTTATGATTATGGCCTCGTAGCCGCAGGCGCGTATGGTGGACACCGCATGCACGGTGGAATAATCGAATTCCACGCCCTGACCTATCCTTATGGGGCCGGAGCCCAGCACCACTATCTTTTTGTTTTCGGACACGCGGGATTCGTTTTCATCCTCGTAGGTGGAGTAGAAATAGGGAATATAGCTTTCAAACTCCGAGGAACAGCTGTCTATCATTTTATACACCGGGAAAATATTGTTTTTCTCCCGAATGGCGTATACCTCCTGCTCATCGGTGTTCCAAAGGTGCGCCACGGTGCTGTCGGCAAAGCCCATGCGCTTGGCGCGGTAAAGGGTCTGCGCATCGCGCGGGGAGGCCGCAAGGCTGCGCTCCATGGCCACGATATTGCGTATCTTGTCGATAAAAAGCATATCTATGCCGGTAACATCGCTGATTCTGCCGGGGTCTGCATCCCTGCGGCACAGCTCTGCCACGGCGCAAAGGCGGTCGTCCGTACCCTGCGCGCAGTAGTCCAGCAGCTCACCGTCGGAAAAGGCAAGGATTTTTTTAAGCCACAGGTGCTTTGTGCCCGCCTCAAGGGAGCGCACGGCCTTAAGCAGGCTTTCCTCGATTGTGCGTCCCACGCCCATGGTTTCGCCCGTCGCCTTCATTTGGGTGGAAAGACGGTTGTCCGCCGTGGTGAACTTATCAAAGGGGAAACGGGGCAGCTTGGTTATAACATAGTCCAGCGCCGGCTCAAACGCCGCCGGGGTGTTGGCAAGCTGTATTTCCTCAAGGCGCATACCCACGGAAATCTTTGCCGAAACCCGCGCTATGGGGTAGCCGCTTGCCTTGGACGCCAACGCAGAGGAACGGGACACGCGGGGGTTTACCTCTATTACATAGTAGCCGAAGGACAGCGGATCCAGTGCAAACTGCACATTGCAGCCCCCCTCTATCTTAAGGGCGCGGATGAGCCTGAGCGCGCTGTCCCTGAGCATATGATATTCCTTATTGGTGAGGCTTTGGGAGGGGCATACCACTGCGGAATCCCCGGTATGGATGCCTACGGGGTCGATGTTTTCCATGTTGCACACCGTGATGGCGGTGTCGGCGGCATCGCGTATTACCTCGTATTCAATTTCTTTATATCCGCGGATGCTTTTTTCCACCAGCACCTGATGCACCGGGGAAAGCTTGAGCGCGTTTTCCAGCATTTCGGCGCACTGCGCTTCATTGTCGGCAAAGCCGCCGCCCGTGCCGCCCAAAGTAAAGGCGGGGCGCAGCACCACGGGATAGCCTATGCTTTGTGCCGCCTTAAGCCCCTCCTCCACGGTCTGCGCCGTTGCGGAGGGCAGCACCGGCTCGCCAACCTCGGCGCACAGCTCCTTGAACAGCTCGCGGTCCTCCGCGCGCTCTATGCTGCGGGCGTCGGTGCCCAGCAGCTCCACGCCGCACTCGGCAAGCACGCCCTTTTTATAAAGCTGCATTGCAAGGTTAAGCCCGGTCTGCCCGCCTATGCCGGGCAGCACGGCGTCGGGTCGCTCGTATCTTATTACCCTTGCCAAGTATTCCAGGGTAAGGGGCTCCATGTATACCTTGTCGGCTATGGAGGTGTCCGTCATTATGGTAGCGGGGTTGGAGTTGCACAGCACCACCTCATAGCCCTCCTCGCGAAGCGCAAGGCAGGCCTGCGTGCCGGCATAGTCAAATTCCGCCGCCTGGCCTATTACTATGGGGCCGGAGCCTATCACCAGTATTTTATGGATATCACTGCGCTTTGGCATTGTGTTTTTCCTCCTTTGCCTGCTCCATAAGGGAGAGGAATTTATCAAAAAGATATGCGCTGTCCTGCGGCCCCGGCGCGCTTTCGGGGTGATACTGCACGCTGAAGAGCCTGTCCCTTGCGCACTCCAGCCCCTCCACCGTGCCGTCAAGAAGGTTGCGGTGGGTAACGGTAAGCCCGGTGCCCTCAAGGCTGCTTTCCTCCACGGCGTAGCTGTGGTTCTGAGAGGTTATCTCCACGCGCCCGGTGGCAAGCTCCTTTACGGGATGGTTGCCGCCGCGGTGGCCGAATTTGAGCTTATAGGTGGAGGCGCCGCAGGCAAGGGCCAGCACCTGATGCCCCAGGCATATGCCGAAGATGGGATATTTCCCCCGCAGCGCGGCGGCCAAGGCTGCCACCTGCGGCACATCCTGCGGGTCGCCGGGGCCGTTGGAGAAAAGCACGCCGTCGGGCTGCATGTTTTCTATTTCCTGCGCGGTTACGGTGTAGGGCAGCACGGTCACATTACACCCGCGCGCCAAAAGGGAGCGCACTATGTTCTGCTTGCAGCCGCAGTCCACCACTGCCACGCTGAAGCGGGCGCGCGCGGTGCGCACATAGCGGCGCTTGCGGCAGCTTACCCTGTCCACCGCGTCATGGGGCGGCTTTATGCGGGCAAGCAGCTTTACCGCCTGCTCCGTGGGGGTGGAGGCGGCGGTTATAAGCACCGGGCGGCTGCCCTCATCCCGTATGCTGCGGGTAAGCCGGCGGGTGTCCACGCCGTATATACCCGGTATTTTATATTCCTGCATTACCTCATCCAGCGTGCGCGTGGCGCGGAAGTTGGACGGGCGATCGTTATATTCCCGCACTATGAGCGCGCCTATGGTGGGCACACGGGTTTCAAAATCCTCATCGGTTATGCCGTAGTTGCCTATGAGAGGATAGGTCATCACCACCGCCTGATAGGTATAGGACGGGTCGGAAACTATCTCCTGATAGCCTACGGGCGAGGTGTTAAACACAATTTCGCACACCCGGTCGCAATCGCAGCCGAAGCCGTAGCCGTAGTATTCCGTGCCGTCCCGAAAGACCAGCTTACGGTCGCAGTCCGTCATCAGTTCTCTGTCCATACAGTTTTACCTCCGCATACAGTTATAAGGCATTTGCCCTGCACGGTTTTCCCGGCAAAGGGCGTGCTTTTTCCCATGGATAAAAATTCCTCCGGTCGCACCTCAAAGGGCGTCTGCGTATCAAAAACGCATATATCGCCGCTTTTTTCAATGCCAAAGCGCTCGCGCGGCGCATCGGTCATAAGGTATACCAGCTTTTCAAGAGGGAGAATACCCGGCTTTACAAGCCCGGTATACAGCGCCGCAAAGGCGGTTTCCAGCCCCGTAACCCCCATAAGGCTGTCCTTCAGCCCGCGCGATTTTTCCTGCGGAGCGTGCGGTGCGTGGTCGGTGGCTATCATGTCCACGGTGCCGTCCAGCAGGCCGTCGATAAGGGCCGTGCGATCCTCCCCTGTGCGCAGGGGCGGGTTCATTTTGAAGCGCCCGTCCTCCCGAAGGCTGCCTTCGTCCAGCAGCAGGTAGTGCGGTGCGGTTTCGCAGGTTACATCCAGCCCCGCCGCCTTGGCCCGGCGCAGCAGCTCCACGCTTTCCCGGCAGGAAACATGGCACACATGGTATTTGCAGCCCGTCTGCGCCGCCAGCTCAAGATCCCGCGCTATGGGGCGCCACTCGCTTTGCGCGCTTATGCCGGCGTGCCCGTGGGCAAGGGCGTAGGCGCCTTTGTTTATATATCCCCCCTGCACAAGGGCTTCATCCTCGCAATGGGCGGATATTATACTGCCCAGCTTTTTTACCCGCTGCATAAGCTCCAGCATAAGGGAGCGGCTCTGCACCCCCTTGCCGTCGTCGGAAAAGCCGATGCAAAGGGGAGCAAGCTCCTCCAGCGCCGCCGGCTCCTGCCCTTTTTCCCCCACGGTAAGGGCGGCAAAGGGGTGTACGCGCACGCGGGCATCTCTTTTGATTATATCCAGCTGCTGCTTCATATGCGCTGCGCTGTCCGGCACCGGGGAAAGGTTGGGCATGGTGCATACATCGGTAAAGCCGCCGCGGGCGGCAGCCGCAGTGCCGGAGGCAACGGTTTCCTTGTAAGAAAAACCCGGCTCTCTGAGATGCACATGAACATCACAGAATGCCGGGAATATAAATTTATCGGTAAAATATTTATCCTCGCCATTATCGGGAATATCAAATACAAAGGAGGCGGGCAGCTCAATGCGGCCGTTTACATACCTGCGGCAATTTACAAAATACAGCTTCATAACTCTCCCGAAACAAAAGCCCTGCCGGGGTACGGCAAGGCATAAAAGCGTTATGAAGCACGCCCTCGCGGCGCTGCTGCTTTTATATCTTGCCGATGTCCCGCACCGGCTTAAAGATAATCTCAGTACGCTTATTTTATAACAGCGCGCACTGTTTGTCAATCAAAACACCATTGATAAATGTTAATATATTTGCCTTAATGCGTTTTTCCATACGAATATTAAAAGGACTTCCCGCACGCATGCGGGAAGCCCTTTTTGCTTTTTATGCAATTGATTTTTGCCGATTAAGAGAATTATCCTCTCTTCTTAGCAACAACCAGAGCGCCGCAGCCGGTGATGGCAGCAACAGCATAAGCGATTACAGAGAAGTCAGCAGTGGGCTTGGACTCGCCGTAGGTGAAGGTTACAGCCTTGCGGTTCCAAATCCAGTCGCTTCCGTTGCTGTCGCAAGCAAAAACATAGTAGGTTTTGCCCTGCTCGAACTTATAGGTGCCGGTTGCAGCATCGATAGCATCACCGTTTTTGATGTTGTAGGAAAGGTAGCCGGAGCCCTCAACTGCGCCGACATGGCCGGGGCCGACAACTGCATCGGTGTAAGCATATTTACCCTGAGCGCCGTTATCCTCAAAAGCAGCCATCTTGCTGTCTGCGGTGAAGCCGGGGTCTGCGTCATAGACGGAAATGTGCATGTTGGCATGCTTCCAGTCTTTCTGAGAAGCCTCGATCTTTTCCTTATCAAAGGAAACGGTTACGCTGCCGTCGGATTCCTGCTTGATTTTGCAGCCCCAATCGTTGTCATAGCTGTTGTAAGCAAAAGCAGACACTGCGAGCAGGCTGATCATGCAAACTACAGCCAAAGAAATTAAAAACTTTTTCATGTTCTCTCCTCCATTTGTTTGGTTTTGCTTTATTTTATCATCAGAGCAGGGACAAGTAAATGCACAAAACTATCCTGCAAGGCGTGAAAATCGTAACAAAATCACCGTTTATCCATCTGTGATTCACATTATTCATAATTGCGTAATATTAAAGGACTTCCCGCATACTTACGGGAAGCCCTTTTCTGCTTTTTATGCAATTGATTTTTGCCGATTAAGGAAATTATCCTCTCTTCTTAGCAACAACCAGAGCGCCGCAGCCGGTGATGGCAGCAACAGCATAAGCGATTACGGAGAAGTCAGCAGTGGGCTTCTGCTCTGCGCTGAACTTCAGCTCATAAACAGCAGTGGAATAATTCCACTTTTGTCCGTCGCATGTGAAAAGCATGATGTAATAGGTCTTGCCCTCTTCGAAGTTGTAAACGGAGTTTATGCCTTCAGTGCCTTCGGGTCCGACAACACGGCTGTTGGTGCACATTGCATTGTCAATACGGGCAAGAATTTGATCTCCGACGTAGAAGGTATTGAACTCATCGGTTCCGTCGGTCTTGGGTTCGGGCTTCTCCGTGAAAATACGCATCTCCGTCCAAACATTGGCCAGATCGGGGGTTTCAAAGGTGACGGTGCCCTTCTGAACATCCACGGTGGCCTTTTTGATCCACTGATCATTCACGGGAGCTGCAAAAGCCGACACTGCGAGCAGGCTGATCATGCAAACTACTGCCAAAGAAACAAAAAACTTTTTCATATGTTCTCTCCTCCATTTGTTTTGTTTTATTTTATCATCAGAGCAAGGACAAGTAAATGCACAAAACTATCCTGAAAGGCGTGAAAACCGTAATAAAATCACCGTTTATCCATCTGCGATTCACATTATTCATAATTACGCAATTATTTGCGCAATATTAAAGGGCTTCCCGCATGCTTACGGGAAGCCCTTTTTGCTTTTTGGCAGCTGATTACGCCTGAAAGGAAAATACTTTACGGCGATTGTTTAATCGATATGATATTTTTCAGGCTCGGTATGGTATAGGTTATCCCCCGTGCTGTCGATAACCACTATCTCTGGTAGATTTTCCACCTCAAGGCGGCGGATGGCCTCGGTGCCCAAATCGTCATAGGCCACGACATCGGCCTTTTTAATGCACTTGGACAAAAGCGCGCCCGCACCGCCCACGGCGGCAAAATACACGGCCTTATTGCGAACGATGGCGTCCGCCACCTGCTGGGTGCGCTTGCCCTTGCCTATCATGCCGCGCAGACCCAAATCGAGCAGGCGGGGGGCATATTTATCCATGCGGCTGGCGGTGGTGGGGCCGGCGGAGCCTATAACCCTGCCGGGGCGCGCCGGGGTGGGGCCCAGATAATACACCACATTGCCGGAAAGGTCAACGGGCAGCTGCTCGCCGCGGTCAAGGGCGTCGTTCATGCGCTTATGGGCGGCATCGCGCGCGGTATAGACAACGCCTGTGAGATATACCATATCGCCTGCGCGCAGCTGGGCGGCCTCATCGGCCGTAAAGGGTACTTTAAGATGCTTATCCATGGTTTATTTCCTCCTTTATCAAATGGTGCGCACAATGTGGCGATTGACATGGCAGCAGATGTTTACGCCCACGGGCAGACCGGCGATATGGGTGGCATAGGTTTCCACATTTACGGCAAGCGCCGTCATGCGTCCGCCCAGCCCCGCAGGGCCGATGCCCAGCTTGTTTATGCTTTCCAGCAGCTCCTGCTCCAGCTGACGCACATAGGGTACGGAGCTGCGCTCCTCGGCGGAGCGGGTGAGTGCCTTTTTGGCAAGGATGGCGCACTTTTCAAAATCGCCGCCCACGCCCACGCCCACTACCATGGGCGGGCAGGCATTGGGGCCGGCCTCCTTAACTGCGGTGATAACGGCGTTCTTGACGCCCTCTATGCCCTCGGCGGGCTTGAGCATGAACACGCGGCTCATGTTCTCGCTGCCGAAGCCCTTGGGGGAAAGGGTGATTTTTACCGATTCGCCGTCCACAACGGAATAGTGGATGACGGCGGGGGTGTTGTCCTTGGTGTTTTCGCGGATAAGGGGATCGCCCACCACGGATTTGCGCAGGTAGCCCTCGGTATAGCCGCGGCGCACGCCCTCGTTTATTGCCGCCTCAAGGGAGCCGCCCACGAAGTGCACATCCTGCCCTATCTCGATGAATATTACCGCCATGCCGGTATCCTGACAGATGGGGATCATATCCTCCTTTGCGATATCCATATTCTCCTTAAGCTGCTCCAGTATCTGGCGACCCAGCGGGGATTCCTCTTTGCCGGCGGCGGCGCAGAGAACATTTTTCATATCGCCGGAGAGCTCATAGTTTACCGATATGCACATATCGCGCACGGTGTTGGTGATCTCTTCCACATTGATCTGACGCATTGTTTTTTATTCCTTTCAGCAATATTTATAAAAGCGCAGGCAGCGCCCGCGCCTTTAGTGCAGGGCTTCCGCCCGGTCGGGGCGGCTGTTCGGCTGCAACGGTTAACAGTTATAATATCAGTATAAGCCCCTGAGATATAAGCACTACGGCTATAAGGGCAATGGGATAGGTGGCGGCATACGCCGAAGCCACATCGTCGGTGCCGGCAACATTTATAAGGGTGCCCAGCGCCGGGGTGCTGGTCATTCCGCCCGTTATGGAGCCAAGGTTATTAAGCAGGCTGAGCTTGAGAACATACTTTGCAAACAGATAGCCCACCACCATGGGGAATATCGTCATTACGACGCCGTAGACGAAATATATGGGCTTGAAGTATTTTACAAAGCTTGCTCCGCCCGCAACGCCCGCGCCTATAAGGAACAGCATAAGACCAAGCTCGCGGAAGACCTCAAGGGTTTTTTTATCCGGCATGAGGCTGATTCTGCCTATGCGGCCGAAGTGCGCCACGATAAGGGATACAAGCAGGGTGCCGCCGGTGGCGGTAAGAGCAAAGGTGGTGCCGCTTAAGCCCTTGGAGGTAAGCGGAATGTGAATGTTGCCCACGATTATGCCCACTATGGCGGCAAGGGCAAACGCGCCTATTCCGAAGGGGTCAATGTGTATAAGCTTGCCCTTGGCGGGCTTTCTGCCGCCCTGTCCCACATCCACTGCGGCAAGCTTGGAGCGCTCAAGGCTCATATCCGCCTTTACAAGCTTGGGAATAAGCTGCACGAACAGCACAACGCCTATAACGCCGAAAAGGTAGGCTATGCCGTGACCCACGGTAACGGCATCCACATATTCCGCGGCAACGGTATCCTTGGCCGCAGAAAACGCCGGAGTGCTGGTGAGCGAGCCGGAGAGCAGACCCACAAGCATTGCCACAAACTCCTTGGGATCGCTTTCGCCGCCCTTGCCTATGAAGTAGCAGGCAACGCAGGCAATACCGCCGGAGAGGATGATAAGCAGACCCAGAACGATATAGGATTTGAAATTCTTTTTAAGGTTCTTGAAAAAGTTCGGGCCCGCAATAAAGCCCACTGCGGTTACGAACATAACAAGGCCGATGTTTTCCACAAGCTTGAGCGCCTGGGAAGCATAGCTTGTCTGATACGCCACGCCCTCTGCGCCCTCAACAGCCGCCGTGCCCTTGATTACAAGCGCATCGGAAATGCTTTGATAGAACAGCGCGCCGAAAAGCAGCGCAATAATAAACACGCCCGCGGTGCCCAGCGAAACGCCTTTAATTGTAATCCGCCCCAGCATATAGCCCACGGCGGCAATAAGCATCACTACCATAACGAAAAACGCTATGCCGGATACAGAGATCACTCCTCCGAATAATGACATATACCATACCTCAATTTTTATTAAATGCTTTATCCCTCTTTTTGCAAAAAAGCAAAAGGTCTGCGGCCGATTTTTTCGGCCGCAGCTGTATTTTATGCTTACTTAAAGCGGTTTATTTCACTGCCGTGAGTATAGGTGGGCAGCAGCATCGGGGATTCCTGACCGGTAGCTGCGCCGGAGGCCTCCAGCTCCTGCTCGTACTTTTTGACATGCTCAAGGCTGAGCTTCGCGCCCGGCTCCACGCTGCGGCACTTCTCGCCCGCATTGCGGCCGGCATTGCGGCCGAAAACGATGATATCCAGCAGCGAGTTGCCCATGAGGCGGTTGCGTCCGTGAACGCCGCCCACGGCCTCGCCCGCCACAAACAGATTCTCCACACTGCTCATGCCGTTTGCGGATATCTCTATGCCGCCGTTCTGATAGTGCAGCGTAGGATAGATGAGTATGGGGGTGGTGCGCATATCTATGCCCAGCTTTTCGTACATACGCAGCATTCCGGGCAGTTTCTTCTCGATGGTGCCGGGGCCGTTTATTATGTCGATCATGGGGGTATCAAGCCATATAGCGCTGCCCAGCGGCGTAGGCACGCCCTTGCCGTTTGCAGTGCACTCCCTTATGATGGAGGCCGCGGTGACATCGCGGGTTTCCAACGGGTTCATGAAGGCAACGCCGTCCACATTGATAAGCTGTGCGCCCAGAGAACGCACCTTTTCCGTTACCAGTGCGCCGAACATCTGCGCCGGATATGCAACGCCGGTGGGATGATACTGAATGGTATCGGCATAAAGCAGCTTTGCGCCGGCGCGATAGCCAAGGATAAGTCCGTCGGCGGTTGCTCCGTAATGGTTGCTGGTGGCAAAGCCCTGATAGTGCAGCCGTCCGGCTCCGCCGGTGGCGATAATCACGGTTTTTGCACGGGCAATGCGGATCTCGCCGGTTTCCATATTCATAAGCACGGCGCCCGCAGCTCTGCCCTGAGTATCCAGCAGCAGCTCCACCGCAGCGGTGAAATCCACTATCTGGATGCCGCGGTTTATTACCTCGTCGCGCAGCACGCGCATTATCTCCGCGCCGGAATAGTCGCGGCAGGCATGCATACGCTTGCGGCTGGTGCCGCCGCCGTGAGTGGTGACCATGGTGCCGTCCGGCTCTTTATCAAACATAACGCCCATGTCGTTAAGCCACTGTATGCAGTCCGGCGCTTCGGTAACAAGCTTTTTGAGCAGCTCGGGCTTATTGGCAAAGTGGCCGCCGCCCAGCGCGTCAAGATAGTGTATCGCGGGGGAATCGTTGGCCTTGTCCGCCGCCTGTATGCCGCCCTCCGCCATCATGGTGTTGGCATCGCCCATACGAAGCTTTGTAACAATGGTTACCTTTGCGCCCTTATTGTCCGCCTCTATGGCTGCCGAAGCGCCCGCTCCGCCGCCGCCGATTATAAGCACGTCGGTATCGTAGTATATATCGTCCAGCTCTACATCCTGGCCCAGAACGCGGCTTTTGCCGTGCAGCAGGTTGCCCAGCTCCGTGGGAACCTTATCGCCCTTGTTGGGGCCTACGGCAAGATAAACAAAGCCGTCCTGACGGTAGTCCGGATGAAACCGGCGAAGCAGCTCGTCCTTTTCCTGCGCGCTCATACGCTTAAGCTCCGCGCCTATTCTCTGAGGTCTGCTTGCTTCCACTCTTTTTATCGAATCCAGCATTTCCTGTGTCAGCATCTGTTTTTCCTCCCTATTTCTCGATGTCTCTGTGGTTGTACATATCCTGAAGCTCCGCAAGCGGCTTGTCGGCGATCTCGTTTACGGCATCGGTAAACACGCCGTCCTTTATCTCCTGCACGCGCTTTGCCAAATGCTCGCTCTTGGGTGCGATATACTTGCCGTAGAGACGGCGGGCAAGCAGCGACACCATGGGGTGAGTTATCTGCGCGGGGCAGCGGGAGGAGCACATGCCGCAGGCTACGCAGTCAAAGGAGGCCTCGGCGCAGGCAGCATAATCACCGCGCTGAGCATAGGCGATATACTGCATTACATTAAGCCCCTGCGGGCAGGCCTTTGTGCAGGCGTTGCAGCCGATGCAGCTGTATATTTCGGGATAAAGCTGCATCATGATATCCTCGGTGGGACGGATCTGATTTATATCGTATATTTTCTTCTGCGTGGGGAAGAAGGGCAGGGAAGCGATGTACATATCGTTCTCCACCTTGGTCTGGCATGCAAGGCAGAATTTCAGCTCGTTCTGACCCTTGATGCGATAGATGGTAGCGCAGGCGCCGCAGAAGCCGGCACGGCAGCCGCAGCCGCGTTTGTGCTGATAGCCCGCGTATTCCATGGCGTTCATGATGGTAAGGGCGGCGGGTACGGTGTACTGCTTGCCCATGATATATATGTTTACCATTTCTTCCATTTTCGTTTCCTCCGATTATTAGTATTCGTTGGGCAGCTCGTCGATCTCATCGAAGCGGAACACCGGGCCGTCCTTGCAGACATATTTGCTGCCGATATTGCATCTGCCGCACTTGCCCACGCCGCATTTCATCTTAAGCTCCAGCGTGGTATAGATCTGGGTTTTGTTAAAGCCCATTTCCACAAGCCCCGCAAGCACGAATTTTATCATTATGGGCGGGCCGCAGATGATCGCGGTGCTGGTGGGCTTGAAGCCTATTTCCTTAAGATAGGAGGGAACAAAGCCTACATGTCCCTCCCAGCCCTGCTGCTCTCTGTCGATGGTGAGATAAACGCTGAAATCCTTCTCGTTTGCCCATTCCTGCTGCATCTCCTGATAATCCACAAGATCATCCGCGCTTCTGGAGCCGTAGAGCACATCTATGTGGCCGTAATCCTCACGGTGAGCTCGAACATAGTTTATAACAGACCTCAGCGGCGCAATACCGATGCCGCCGGCAATGAACAGCAGATCCTTGCCCTTGAACTCGGTATCCACCGGGAAGGGCTTGCCGTAGGGACCGCGTATGCCTATTTCCTGCCCGGGCTCCATGGCATGCAGCGCCTCGGTAAGCATGCCGCAGCGCTTTATGGAGAATTCTTTATACTCGGTGTTCGTGGGGGAGGAGGTTATGGAGAACATAGCCTCGCCCACTCCGGGAATGGTAAGCATGGCGCACTGACCGGGCATATGGTCAAAGGGTATTTTGCCCTCGGGAGTTACCACGCGGAAGGTTTTTACATCCGGGGTATCGGTGCGTATATCCGTTACCACCGCGGTCTGCGGCAGCAGGACATCTTTATAATCGTTTGCATGACAGGTACAGATATGCTCGTCAGTCATTGTTTTTACCTCCCATAGCTTTCATAACCTTGACAATATTCATGCTTATGGGGCACTTGGCAACACAGCGGCCGCAGCCCACGCAGGAGAATGCGCCGTCGTTGTTGTCCGGGAAGTACACCAGCTTGTGCATAAAGCGCTGACGGAACCGCTGCTTCTGAGTGGGGCGGTTCGTGCCGTGAGCCATCATGGTGAAGTCGTTATACATGCAGGAATCCCAGCAGCGATAGCGGCTTACCTTGTCCCCCGCCTTATAGTCCCGCACATCGTAGCACTGGCAGGTGGGGCACACAAAGGTGCAGGTACCGCAGCCTATGCAGGCGGCGGACAGCTCGTCCCATTCCGGGCGGTCAAACTTTTCGTGCAGCTTGCCCGCGCCCCAGCCCTCCGTCGTAAGGGAGGCAAGGGGCAGCTTTTTCATGATGCTCTGCGCCTCTTTGCGCTGCTCCTCCACCGGAGCGGGAGTATCATCGGCCTCCTCAAGCAGACCGGCAACGGAATCCAGCAGCGCCGTTCCCTTTTGGGTAAGGGGCGCAAAATATACATATTCCTCCGTCCAGAAGGCGCGCACATCGCCGCCGGGGGCGGTCATATCAATACCGAAGGTGCCGCAGAAGCAGGTTTCCTCCGGCTGCGCGCAGGCCACGGATATCACGGTGCCGTGCTCGCGGCGCGCGGCGTAGAAGTTATCCACCGGGTCGGTGAGAAACACCTTGTCCAGCAGCTCAAAGCCTCGAACATCGCAGGCTCTCACTCCGAAAACGGTAAATTGCTCTTCAAGCGGCGCAACAGGGGTTACCGTGAAGGTTTTATCCTTGGTCATAAACGACACCATGGATTCGCACTGCGGGAAGAACACATCCTTTGCGCTCTTTACCGTGTGCAGCACGGTGGGATCGTATTTTGCTCCCGGAGCATATACGCCGAAGTTCACGCTGGAATCGTTCTCCAGGGGCAGATACAGCCTGCCCTGCGCCGCAACGGCGTCAAAAAACTCGTTAATGCGGGAAGTTTGCAGCTTTTTCATGCCTTGTCCCCCTTATCGCTCACGGCAGTGGGATCGGCGTCTTCCTTATCAAAGCTTATAAGCGGCCCGCGCTGACCGGGCTCAAGCCCCGCCTGATAATCGCCGTAGAATTCGTTTATTTCCTTTATGAACATACGGTTGAGCAAGTGCAGCGGTATGTTCTGCGGGCATACCCTGGAGCACTCTCCGCAATCGGTGCAGCGGCCCGCAACATGGAAGGCGCGGATTATATGGAACATCTTCTCCTCGAAGGTGTCGGCATTGGCCTTGGCGGCCACTCCGCTTGCAGGGTTATCAAATATGCACTTGCGGCAGGTGCAGGCCGGGCAGGCATTGCGGCAGGCGTTGCACCTTATGCATTTGCTCAGCTCGTTCTGCCAGAAATCAAAGCGCTCCTTGGGCGACATGCTCTGAAGCTTCTCCACCATGTCAAAGCGTCCGGCAGGCGTTTCCTCCTCACCGTCCTGCGCCGGGATCAGCTCGTCATAGGCAAAATGCTTCTTTCCCTTGCAGGAGAGGCATTTTTCCAGCAGGCAGTCCGCCTTCTTGCAGGTTTTATCGCCGTACACCGTGTGCACGATAAGCTCCGCGCCGTTTTCGGTAACGCCGGTTATGCCCTTTATGCCCAACGCGCGCACCTTTTCGATATCCACCATGCCGTCGCAGCCCACACCGATAACATATATCTTATCGCGGTCTATGCGGTGCTCGGTAAGCAGCTGGTTGAAGGAATAGGTATCGCAAGGCTTGAGCAGCACGCAGGTTTTGCCCTCCGCCGCCTTTTCTATAAGGTATTTGCTTAAATTTGCGCCGCAGAAGCTGTCATAGCAAAGCTTCTCCGCCTTTTCCGGGGCGGTAAACACGGCGGGAGTTTTATCGTAGAAGAACTCGCCCTCCTCCCAGGCAAGAACCCGGTCGCAGGCGCCGCTCTCAAGCAGCTCCGCACAGCGGGAGCGCAGAGTTTTTTCTATTTCTTGCATCTCAGATCCCCCAATCTCACGTTTTCGCCAAGCTCGTAAATTTTGGATACAAAGCTGTTCATAACCGCGGAGAACTTTGCGCCCTCGGCGGCGGAAACCCACTCTACGCGGGTGCGCGCTCTTTCCACGCCCAGATAGTCCAGCATGGAGAACAGCATGGTCATGCGGCGGCGGGCATAATAGTTGCCGGTGCTGTAATGGCAGTCGCCCGGATGGCAGCCGCAGAGGATAACTCCGTCCGCACCCTTTTCAAAGGCCCGAAGGATGAACAGCGGGTTCACACGGCAGGAGCAGGGCACGCGGATTATCTTTACATCCGCCGGATAAGCAAGACGGCTGGAGCCGGCAAGATCCGCGCCCGCATAGGAGCACCAGTTGCAGCAAAACGCCACAATTTTAGGCTTGAACTCGGTTTTTACGGCCTGATTTTCTACTTGCATATCGCGTCCACCTCCGCCATGATCTGCTTATTTGTAAAGCCCTTGAGGTCCATAGCGCCGCTGGGGCAGGTGACCGTGCAGGCTCCGCAGCCCTGGCACAGCGCCTCGTTTACGGAGGCTATGCGGCGGGTCTGCTTGATGCCGTGATCGTTTACCAGCTTGTCAATATAGCTGATAGCGCCGTAGGGACATACCTTCTCGCACTGAGAGCAGCCGTTGCACAGCAGCTCGTTGCTGCCCGCCACGCATGGGTTTGTTACCAGCTTGTCCTTGGACAGCAGCCCCACCACCTTAACGGCGGCCGCTCCGGCCTGGGCAACGGTTTCCGGAATATCCTTGGGGCCCTGGCACACGCCGGAGAGGAATATGCCCGCCGTGGGGCTTTCCACCGGGCGCAGCTTGGGATGGGCCTCGGTTATGAAATCGTTTGTATCTATGCTGGCAGTAAGCATGGAGGCTATTTTGCGCGCCGTGGGATCGGGCTCTATGGCGGCGGCCAGCACCACCATATCGGTCTTGTGGATTATCTGCTCGTTTGCAAGCAGGTCCACGCCCTGCACCACAAGATGATCGCCCTCCGGGTACACCTTGCCTACCTGACCCTTGATGTAATCAACATCGTATTCTTCCACCGCGCGGCGATAGAACTCATCGAAGTTCTTGCCGGGGGTACGCACATCAATGTAGAAAACATGCACATTAACATCAGGATATTTATCGCGGATAAGCATTGCGTGCTTGGCGGTATACATGCAGCATATCTTGGAGCAATAGCACTTGCCGCGCCCGCTCGTATCACGGCTGCCCACGCACTGAATAAATGTGATATCGTGCGGATGCTCGCCGTTGCTCATCTTCACCAGCTTGCCGCCCGTAGGTCCTGCGGCGTTCATTATGCGCTCCAGCTCCAGACTGGTTATGACATCCGGGCAGGAGGAATAGGAGTATTCATCGAACTTATCCAGCTTTATGGGGTTAAAGCCGGTGGCCATTACAATGGCGCCGTACTCGCGCTCAATGAATTCGTCCTGCTGCTCATAGTCTATTGCCTTGGCGGCGCATACCGTGGAGCACAGCCCGCACTTGCCGCTTTTGAGCTTTATGCACTGGGTAGGATCGATAACCGCCACATTCGGTATCGCCTGCGCAAAGGGGATATAAATTGCCGTGCGCTTATTAAGGCCCAGGTTGAACTCGTTAAGCCCTTTCTTGGAGGGGCATTTCTGCATGCACTGGCCGCAGCCCGTGCAGACATCCTCCTTTACATAGCGTGCCTTGCGGCGTATCTTCACCTTGAAATTGCCCACAAAGCCCTTTACCTGCTCGATCTCGCTGTATGTATAAAGCGTGATCTTCTCGTTTGCCGCTGCATCCACCATTTTAGGGGTAAGTATGCAGGCAGAGCAGTCCAGCGTGGGGAAGGTCTTGTCCAGCTTGCTCATTTTGCCGCCGATGGTGGGCTCCTTTTCCACGATGTCCACCTCGTAGCCGGCCTCGGCAATATCCAGTGCCGACTGTATGCCGGCTATACCGCCGCCTATTACAAGGGCGCGCTTTGTCACCGAGCTCTCGCCGGAGATAAGGGGCGCGTTCAGGCTTACCTTGGCAACCGCCGCGCGGGCCAGCACTATGGCCTTTTCGGTGGCCTCCTCTTTGTCTTTATGTATCCAGGAGCACTGCTCGCGGATATTTGCTATTTCCACCATGAAGGGGTTGAGCCCCGCCCTCTGCGCCGTTTTGCGGAAGGTGGCCTCATGCATTCTGGGCGAGCAGGAGCATACCACTATGCCGGTAAGCTTATGCTCTGCGATAGCGCCGCGTATAATGGCCTGACCGGCCTCGGAGCACATATACTGATAATCCGCGGCATAAACCACGCCGGGCTCCCTGCGTATGGTCTCCACTACCCGTGCTACGTCCACCGTTGCGGCTATATTGGAGCCGCACCAACAAACAAATACACCTATTCTTTGCAAATTCTACACTCCCAACCTATGCCGGATTTTTATTTTCTGTACTTACGGAACGCACTTACCAGAGCCTGCTGCGGCACGGAGCCGTCAATTTTCTCCGGCACCTCGTCGGGAGAAAAATAGGTTCCGCCCTGACGCCGCTCCGCCATGGTGCGTATTGCCTCCACCACTGCCGCAGGCTCTACGCCGCGGGGGCAGCGCTCCACGCAGGCAAAGCAGGACAGACATTTGTATATGGAGGGGGATGCCATCAGCCTGTCGATATCGCCCTTGGTAACCATGGCGACAAACTGGTGCGGATGGTATTCCATCTCATCAAAGGAGGGGCAGGACGCGGAGCATTTGCCGCACTTCATGCACTTCCTGGTGTCCACGCCGCTTATACGGCGAACCTCGGCCGCCTTTTCGGCATTTGTCAACTGCATCGTCAAGCCTCCTTTATACCCAGCGCCTCTGCAAGCAGCTGAGTGAAATAGTGTACGGGAAGCTTATCCGCTCCGCCGTTTTTATCAAGATTGTAAAGGCACAGCGGGCAGGCGGTAATAAGCTCCTGCGCTCCGCACCGGCGCGCATTGTCCATAACGCGGGCGACATTCTTTTTGGCCGCCGCCTCGTCCTTCATGGAAACATATCCGCCGCAGCACTCGTTGCGCATCTGGTAGACGACCGGCTCCGCGCCCAAAGCACGGATAAAATCCTCCATAATGGTGGGGTTTTCGGGGTCGTCAAAATGCATCTCCTTGGAGGGGCGCAGCAGCATGCAGCCGTAGTAGGCGCCTATCTTCCTGCCCTTGAGCGGGTTTACCACCTTGGCCTTGAGGTTGTCAAAGCCCACGCGGTCCCTGAGCATGGTAAGATAGTGCAGCACCTCTGTGCCGCCGTGATAATCAAGTTCAAGGTAGCGGTTTGCGGTATCGGCGATCTTTGCATCGTTTTTCATGTCGCCGTTTACGCGGGTAAGCACATGATGGCAGGCAGAGCACAGCGTAACCAGCGTGCCCCCCTCCTTTTGAGCGCTTTCAAGGGCGCGCACGGCGGCAAGACGGGTGGCGATTTCATCTCTGCTCATGGGATAGCAGGCGCCGCAGCACTGCCACTGCTCCAGCTCCTTGAGCTCAATGCCCAAAGCCTGTGCACAGGCGCGTGCGCTTATGTCCAGCTCCTTGGCCTTACTCTTGAGGGTACATCCGGGATAATAGCTAAATGTCATAACAGAACACCCTGAACGGGCTTCCTCCTTTTTGCCGGAAATTTATAACCGTTTTTTTCCTTTTATCCGTATATTCCGATGCCGGAAGCGTATAAAATACACTTCCGGCGGTTCGTTTTTTAACAACGCAGATCAGAATTTAACCTGTTTGATAACATTCTTAAGCACATCGGCGCTGTGCTGCAGCTTTGCCACTTCCTCCTCCGTAAGTGCGGGAAGCACATGGCCCGCAATGCCGCCCGGGCCCACTATGAACGGGATGGAAAGGCATACATCCTCAATGCCGTATTCGCCGTGCATCATGGAGGATACCGTCATGGTGCTGTTGGCGCTGCCGAAGAGCGTCTGCACTATGTGGCACACCGAAATGGCAATGGCATAGAATGTTGCGCCCTTGCGGCCGATGATCTGAGAGCCGCTGGTACGCATATACTGCTCTATTTCCTCATAGTTAAGATCGCCGGGATGCTTGGAGATAATGCAGCGGTTGCAGTCCTGCAGCTTTATGCAGCCCACCTGAGCGATGGACCAGGGCACAAAGGAGCTGTCTCCGTGCTCACCCAGAACATAGGCATGGATGTTCTTCTGGCTTATGCCGATATCCTCGGCAAGGCGGGCGCGCAGACGCGCGGTATCAAGAATAGTGCCGGAGCCGATAACGCGGTGCTCCGGAATTCCGCTGATCTTGCAGAATACATATGTCAGCACATCCACGGGGTTGCTTACGATTATGTACAGGGCATTGGGGGCGTATTTGGTGATCTCGCCGGCGATCTCTTTTATAACATTTACATTGTTCTGAGCAAGATCTATACGCGTCTGGTTTGCCTTGCGGGGCATACCGGAGGTTATAACCACGATATCGGAGCCCTCCGCGTCCTTATAATCGCCTGCATAAATCTTTATCGGCGCACAGAAGGGGGTGCCCTGCTGAATGTCCATAGCCTCGCCCAGCGCTTTTTCCTTGTTTATGTCGATAAGCACAAGCTCTGAGGCCAATCCGCTTACCGTCATTGTGTAGGTAATGGTGCTGCCGACGCTTCCCGCACCGATAATAGTAACCTTACGACTCATGTTTCTGCTTCCTTTCAGTGTTCACTTAATTTTTATTTTTGTTTACGGCATTGCTTTTTGCCGAAGCGGATAAGGTTTTACCGGCTCTGCCCTCCCGGAGTGCATATGTTTGCCCTCCGCCGCGGTTTTAGCCCTAAATGCGGCATTAAACCATTTATCCTTTCCAAGTATAACACATAAATCGATATTAAAAAAGCGATTTTGCATAAAAAATCGAAAAAAAGTTACCGATATAATCCCGCGTATACACTTTTCTGTTTTTCCCTTTCCCCGCGCGGCCTTTAGCCGTTGTAATGCCGCGCGGTTTATGCTATAATACAGTATGTATTAAGGAGCGGAATATGGATTTTTTTGATATGCAGGCGGATATGAACGCACCGCTTGCCCAGCGCATGCGTCCGCGCACTCTGGACGAATTTCTCGGTCAGCAGCATCTGCTTGCCCCCGGCTGCCTTCTGCGCCGGGCAATAGAGGCCGACCGCATGACCTCGTGTATTTTTTACGGCCCGCCGGGAACGGGCAAAACAAGCCTTGCCAAAATAATATCCCTGCGGGGCAACGCCGCCTTTGAGCAGCTTAACGCCGTTACGGCGGGGGTGCCGGAGCTGCGCGGGATAATATCCGCCGCCAGAGAGCGCTCAAAGCTGTACGGGCGCGTCACCTATCTTCTGTTGGACGAATGCCACAGGTGGAGCAAGGCGCAGTCCGACGCGCTGCTTCCCGCCATGGAGGACGGCACGGTGCGCCTTATCGGCTCCACCACCGAAAACCCCAACATCGCCATGACTCCGGCCATCCTTTCGCGGTGCATGGTCTTTCGGTTCTATCCTCTCTCCCCCGACGATATACGCACCGCCCTGCTGCGCGCAATAAGCGACCGGGAGCGCGGCTACGGCAATACGGATCTTACCGTCACCCCGGAGGCGATAGAGCATTTTGTCTTCAGTGCGGGAGGGGATGTGCGCGCCGCCTACAACGGTCTTGAGCTTGCGGTGCTGTCCCAAAAGCCCGACGCAAGCGGGCGCATTACCGTGGATAAAACCGCCGCGGAGCAGTCGGTGCAGCAAAAAACAATACCGTGCGACGAATCCGCCTTTTACGATATGCTCTCCGCCTTTTGCAAATCCCTGCGCGGCTCGGACTGCAACGCCGCCCTTTTCTGGGCCTGCCGCATGCTGCGCGCCGGCGTTGACCCCCGCACGGTGGCACGCAGGCTTACGGTGCACGCCTCGGAGGATGTGGGTCTTGCCGACCCAATGGCCCTGCTTCAGGCGCAGGCCGCCCTTACCTCCGTGGAAAAGATCGGCATGCCGGAATGTCTGCTTAACCTCTGTCAGGCCATAGCCTATGTATGTGCCGCTCCCAAGAGCAACAGCGCCCTGGGCATCCATGCGGCATGGGCCGCGGCCGATAAGCCGGTAAGCGTCCCGGCTCATCTGCGGGATACCCACTACCGCGGGTATGAAGCCCCGGACAGCGGCAAGGGCTATAAATATCCCCATGATTATCCCGACCATTATACCCCGCAGCAATATATGCCAAGCGGCATGGAAAACGAGGTGTTCTTCACCTATTCGCAGCAGGGCGCCGAGGCGGCAATGGCGCAGCGTCAAAGGGAAAGAGAACGCCGCCGTCACGAAGGCGCCGAGGCGACCGGCAAAAAAAGCAGCGACGGCTGACCCCTCGCGCGGATACCTCCGAATATCGTATAAAGAATCATACAAATATAATATATGGACAGAACCCGGCATTTGCCGCAAGCATAACCATAACAAGCATGAAAGCGAGGCAGAGAAATGAAAAGCGACATCGAAATAGCCCAGAGCGCACACCTTGAGCCCATAACGGATATAGCGGCCAAGGCCGGAATAGCACCGGAATACCTTGAGCCCTACGGCAGATATAAGGCCAAACTGCTGCCCGGATGCGTGGAAAACAAGCCCCGCAAGGGCAAGCTGATACTGGTGACCGCCATAAACCCCACCCCCGCGGGCGAGGGCAAAACCACCGTGAGCATAGGCCTTGCCGACGCGCTTACGGAGGCGGGCAAAAAGTGTATGCTGGCGCTGCGCGAGCCGTCGCTTGGCCCCGTGTTCGGGGTAAAGGGCGGCGCGGCGGGCGGCGGGTATTCACAGATTGTGCCCATGGAGGATCTCAACCTGCATTTTACCGGCGACCTTCACGCAATAACCAGCGCCAATAACCTGCTTGCCGCCATGATAGACAACCACATATACTTCGGCAACGAGCTGGGCTTTGATCTTAAAAACATCACCTGGCGGCGCTGCATGGATATGAACGACCGCGAGCTGCGCAGCATAATAGGTGGCGTGGGCGTGCGCACAAACGGCGTAATGCGTCAGGACTCCTTTGATATAACCGCCGCCAGCGAAATAATGGCAATACTGTGCGTAAGCCGGGATATAAACGACCTCAAAAAGCGGCTGGGCGATATAATCGCCGGCTACACCGCCGCCGGGGAGCCCATACGCGCCCGCGACCTCAACGCGCAAGGGGCAATGTGCGCCCTGCTGAAGGATGCGATAAAGCCCAACTTAGTTCAGACCCTTGCCGGCACTCCGGCGCTTATTCACGGCGGCCCCTTTGCCAACATCGCCCACGGCTGCAACAGCATAATAGCCACCGACCATGCCCTCCGCCTTGCGGACTACTGCGTAACGGAGGCCGGCTTCGGCGCGGACCTCGGCGCGGAAAAATTTCTTGATATAAAATGCCGTCTGGGCGGCTTTTTCCCCGATGCCTGCGTGCTGGTGGCCACCGTGCGCGCCCTCAAGTCCCACGGCGGAGTGCCCAAGGCGGAGCTTGACCGCCCCGATGCGCGCGCGCTGGCAGCAGGTCTTGAAAACCTGGGCAAGCATATAGAAAACCTTACAAAGGTATATTCCCTGCCCGTTGCAGTGGCAATAAACCGCTTTGCCTCCGATACCCCGGAGGAGATAGCGCAGGTGCAGCAATACTGCATGCGTGCAGGCGTTAAAGCCGTGGAGGCCGATGTCTGGGGGCGCGGCGGAAAGGGCGCCGCAGAGCTTGCCCAAACGGTCACGGAGCTGTGCCGTGCAGAGCATGCCGCCCCGACCTTTGCCTACTCCCCCGATATGTCCCTGCGGGAAAAAATAGAGGCCGTTGCCGCCCGCATTTACGGCGCGGACGGAGTGGACTTCTCCCCCGCAGCACTCGTTCAGCTTGAAAGCCTCGAAAAGCTGGGCTGCGCCTCCCTGCCCGTATGTATAGCCAAAACGCAGTATTCCCTGTCGGACAACCCCCGGCTTTCCGCCCGCCCCCGCGGCTTTAGCATAAAGGTAAGCCAGCTGCGCCTGAGCGCCGGCGCAGGCTTTACAGTTGTTCTTACGGGTGATATAATGACCATGCCGGGGTTGCCCCGCGTGCCCGCCGCCTGCAAAATAGATGTAACGCCGGAGGGCAAAATAACCGGGCTGTTCTGAGCCTGCGCGCGCATACGGCAAAAGCACGGCAGCACAAACAAAAAAACAGCAGCATAAACCATAACCACAAAATATATTCAAACTCATACTCCGCTTTAAGGAGTGAAAGGAAGCAAACATGTCCAAGGTAAGAACCCGTTTTGCCCCGTCTCCCACGGGATATATGCACATAGGCAACCTCCGCACCGCCCTTTACGGCTATCTCTATGCCAAAAACCAAGGCGGCAAATTCATACTCCGCATAGAGGATACCGATCAGGAACGCTATGTGGCGGATGCCTGCGATGTTATTTTCGGCACCCTTAAGCAGTGCGGGCTTAACTGGGACGAGGGCCCGGATAAGGACGGCGGCTGCGGCCCGTATGTGCAGAGCGAGCGCCGGGCGTTGTATATGCAGTACGCCCTTAAGCTTGTGGAAAGCGGCGATGCCTACTACTGCTTCTGCACCGACGAGGCTCTGGAGCAGCGCCGTGCGGAAATGACGGCGCAGGGGCTTACCTATAAATACGATAAAAAATGCCTCTCTATCCCCAAGGAGGAGGCGCGCCGCCGCGCCGAGGCGGGCGAGCCCTTTACGATACGGCAGAATGTTCCCCTTTCCGGCACCGTCACCTATCATGACGCCGTTTTCGGGGATATAACGGTGGACTGCGCCGACCTTGACGATATGGTGCTTATAAAAACCGACGGTCTGCCCACCTACAACTTTGCAAATGTGGTGGACGATCACCTTATGGGCATTACCCATGTAATGCGGGGCAGCGAGTATCTCTCCAGCACCCCCAAATACACGCTGCTTTATAAGGCCTTCGGCTGGGAGGAGCCGGTATATGTACACCTCCCGCTCATAATGAAGGATCAGCACAATAAGCTCAGCAAGCGAAACGGCGACGCCAGCTATCAGGACCTTATAGCCAAGGGCTATCTTTCCGATGCCGTGCTAAACTATATAGCGCTTCTGGGCTGGAATCCCGGAACGAATCAGGAGATATTCTCGCGTGAGGAGCTTATCGCCGCCTTTGATATCTCCGGCATAAGCAAATCCCCCGCGCTTTTCGACCCCGCCAAGCTCAGATGGATGAACGGCGAATATATAAAGGCTCTGCCCTTTGAGGAATTCTGCCGCATTGCCGCCCCGTGGCTGGATAAATCCGTGGCCTGCGGCCGCTATGACTACACCCTTTTGTGCGCGCTGCTGCACAGCCGCACCGAGGTGCTCAGCGACATCCCCGCCATGGTGGAATTCCTGCCCGAGGTGGCGCCGCACGATACCGAGCTTTACCTGCACAAAAAATTCAAGCTCACACCCGAGCTTGCGCTTTCGGCCATAAAGCTGTGCCGGGACGCTTTGAGTGCGCTTCCCTCCTTTGACGCCGCCTCGGTGCACGATTGCCTTATAGGCGTAGCGCAGGAAAACGCAATGAAAAACGGTCAGGTGCTTTGGCCGGTGCGCGTTGCCCTCACCGGGCTTCAGAGCACTCCCGGCGGCGCCGTGGAGCTTGCCGAAATACTGGGGCGCGAGGAGACCCTGCGCCGTCTTGATGCCGCAATTGAAAAGCTGTCCGGCTGCTGAGCCCGCAGGCACGCAGGGTAAGGCAGCTCCGGCCGCACTGCCCGGCGGGCAATATTTCAAAAGCGGCCTGCACAATATACAATGCACATTTAACATTTAATACGAAATAAATACGAAAATCAACGCTATAATGCCTTTGCAAGGTACGGTCCTCCTGCCGTAAAGACGCAAACGCAGCGAAAGGAGTCCTGAGTTATAATATGAAACCGGATAAAACCGCAATAGCCGCCGCTTTGGCCCGCGCAAAACGCACGGGTGCGGATTTCAGCGAGCTTTATTTTGAAGACACGGTAAGCCAAAGCCTCGGGCTTGTAAGCAGCAGCATAGAGGACGCCGTCAGCGCACGCAATATCGGTGTGGGCATACGCCTGCTCAAGGGCACCCGATGCGTTTACGCCTACGGCAACGATGTAAGCCCCTCCGGGCTGCTGGCCTTGGCCGACAGTGCGGCGGCGGCCCTGAGCGGCAGCGCGGAAATACAGGATATCGTGCTTACGCCGGCATATGTGCCCCGCATGAACCCCATTGTTATTCCCTGCCATAAGGGGGATATCCGCCGCAAGGCCGACCTGCTGCGCCGCGCCGATGCCGCCGCGCGCGCAAAAAGCCCGGAGATAGCGCAGGTCAACGCCGCCGTGCGCGAGCAGTACAAAACGGTGATAATAGCCAACAGCGAGGGGCTTTACGCGCAGGACGAGCGCGCCTACTGCCGCTTCTTCGTCTCCGCCGTTGCCCACTCCGGCAGCGAAAACCAAAGCGGCAGCGCCTCTCCCGGCGCCCATGCCGGCAGCGAATTTCTGGACACGCTTGATATCGATGCCTTGGCCCGCTCCGCGGCGGACTGCGCCGTTACCATGCTGCATGCGCCGCTGTGCCCCGCCGGCATAATGCCGGTTGTAATGGACAACGGCTTCGGCGGCGTAATATTCCACGAGGCCTGCGGCCACTCGCTGGAGGCCACCAGCGTGGCCCGCGGCAATTCGGTATTCTGCGGCAAGCTGGGAACCCGCATAGGCAGCGAAAAAGTAACCGCCTATGACGACGGCACCATCCCCGGCGCATGGGGCTCCCTCAATATCAACGATGAGGGCGAGCCCACAAGGCGCATAAAGCTGCTGGATAAGGGCGTGCTTACAAGCTATATGATAGACAAGCTCGGCTCCCGCCGCATGAATATGCCCTCCACCGGCAGCGGACGGCGCGAATCCTACCGCTTTGCCCCCACCTCCCGCATGACCAACACCTTCATCGCTCCGGGGCAGGACGCAAATTCCGATATAATAGCCTCTGTGGAAAACGGGCTTTATGCCGCAAAAATGGGGGGCGGCTCCGTAAACCCCGTCACCTGCGAGTTCAACTTTGCCGTGCTTGAGGGCTACCTTATCAAAAACGGCCGTATCTCCACCCCCGTGCGCGGCGCCACCCTTATAGGCCGGGGCGACGAAATACTCTTCAACATCGATATGGTGGGCAGGGATATGACCATGGGTCAGGGCATGTGCGGCTCCGAAAGCGGCAGCATCCCCGCAAATGTCGGTCAGCCCATGATACGCATAAGCAGCATAAGCGTAGGCGGCAAAAGCTAAAGAAAGACCGGAGGCATCATGGTATTCAGCGATCTGAAATTCATATACATATTTCTGCCGGTGTTTTTCCTGCTGTATTTTCTCATTCCCCGGCGCTTTTCCAACCTGTTTGTTTTTTTCGCAAGCCTGGTCTTCTACACTCTGGGAACACTGGACCGCCCGCTGTATGCCCTGCTTTTCCTTGCCGATATATTCGTAACCTTTTTGGCCGGGCTTATGATACAGGATCATCCCCGGCACAAAAGGCTGCTGCTCGTGCTGGCTGCGGTATACAACTTCGGGCTGCTTTTTGCCTTCAAATATCAGGGCTTTATCTGCTCCGGCATAAACTCCCTGCTGCCCGAAAACATGCAGATACCCCTTCTTAACCTCGTGCTGCCCGTAGGCATCAGCTTCTATACCTTTCAGGCCATGTCCTATGTTGCGGATGTCTACCGCGGCAATATCCGCGCCGAACGCTCCTTTGTTGATTACGGCGCATATATCTCCATGTTCCCGCAGCTTGTGGCAGGCCCCATAGTAACCTACCCCGATATCCGCCGCGAGCTCAAGCGCCGCACCTTCAGCCTTGATAATTTCTCCCAGGGGCTCAAGCTGTTTGTGGCGGGGCTGGGCTATAAGGTAATAATAGCAAACAACATAGGCGGTATGTGGCGGGATGTCACGGGAATCGGCTTTGACAGCCTTTCCACCCCCTACGCATGGCTTGCCGCAATTGCCTATTCCCTCCAGCTGTATTTTGATTTTTACGGCTATTCCCTCATGGCAAAGGGCATGGGGCGCATGATGGGCTTTACCATCCCGGACAACTTCAACGATCCCTACATTTCCGTAAGCATGACGGAATTCTGGCGCAGATGGCACATGACCCTGAGCAGCTGGTTCCGCGATTATGTCTATATCCCCTTGGGGGGCAGCCGCTGCGGGCGCATGCGCACCTTCTTCAACCTGCTTGTCGTGTGGTTGCTTACCGGGCTTTGGCACGGGGCGGACTGGAACTTTCTCATCTGGGGGCTTGTGATATTCGTTATTATCGCAATCGAAAAGCTGGGGCTTAAAAATTTCCTTGATAAGCACCGCATTGCGGGCCACATCTATATGCTGCTGCTTATTCCCCTGTTCTGGTCGATATTTGCCATCACCGATCTTTCTCAGCTGGGCGGCTTCTTTTCAAGGCTTTTCCCCTTCGGCGCACAGCCGGAATTCGTGGTGCACTTGGATGTCGCGGTTTTCCTTAAGCAGTACGGCGTGCTGTTTTTGGCGGGCATACTGCTCTCCACGCCGCTTGGCCGCAAAATATACCTTCGCATAAAGGATAACGCCCTGGGCGCGGTGGTGCTTTGCGCAATATTCGCCCTGAGCGTATATTTCCTCTGCATCGGCCTTAACGACCCCTTCCTTTATTTCCGGTTCTGATCGTCTTTTGTTAATAAAAGCCGGGCACGACCGAAAAACGCAATTAGCAATCGAGGTGTTTATATGCGCTTTATCAAAAAATACTTCTTTCTTTTACTTATGGCAATAGTAATAACGGTGTCCGTGCCGTTTGTCATAAAATCCGCAACGGATAAAAACGCCCGCACCGAAGGCGATGCCGCAGAAGATTCTTGGACCCGGGCGCCGCATACGCAAGAGCCGCACATAACGGAGCCCGCACTGCCGCAGGACACCGCATCGGCGCTCCCTTCCGACAGCAGTACCCCCGGCAGCGACCTCACTCCCGCGCCCACGCCCTCCCGCGCCCCGGCCGACGCCTCATATTTTGACGACGCGCTGTTTATAGGCGATTCCCGCACATCGGGGCTGGAAAGCTACGGTACCCTTAAAAACGCCGATTATTTCTGCTTTGTGGGTATGAGCGTATACAACATCCGCCAGCGCGAGGCCAATGTAAAGGGGCTTGGCAAAATGACCTTTGATAATTTCATAACGCGTAAGCAGTATAAAAAAATATATATAATGCTGGGCTTCAACGAGATCGGCTATCCCAAAAAGAAAACCGTTACCCGCTATAAGGAGCTTATCGACAGCATACGCGCCCTTCAGCCCGATGCAATATTCTATGTTCAGGCAAATCTTCTTGTCACGGAGCAATGCTCCAAAACCGATAAATATTCGCACAACCCCGACATACTGGAGCTGAACTCCATGCTCTCCGAGCTTGCGGACAACAAAAAGATATTCTATATCGATATAAACGAGCTTTTCGGCGACGGCAAGGGCAACCTCAGAAACGAGCTTACCGGCGACGGCACCCATGTCTATGCCAAGTACTACCGCGACTGGTGCGACTGGCTTATATCCAAGGCGGTATAGCCGTTCTCCCTTTTTAACCGTCTTTTGACCCGTCAGCTTTTTTACCGTCGGCGTGATTTATCCAAACAAAATATCGCGGTGCAGGCTTTTTTCGCCTGCACCGCGCTTTTTCTTTTGCGCCCCGCCTATTTCGCGCCTTTTTTAATGCTTTTTCAGTATTCCTTACGCGCTATGTTATGCACAAGAGGCACAAGCAATACCAGCGCCCCCGCTATCCACGCTCCGGGGTCCGCAAGGCACAGTGCGCAAAACGCCCCCAATGATGCCGAAGAATCTATCGCCGCGCCGTTTACTGCGGCCGGCAAAAACGCGCATATCACAACGCGGGCTATCAGCTCCGCTATTCCCGCACCCAGCACAAAGCCCGCTCTGCCCACGCCCTGCACCGCGCTGCGTATCACTATAAGAAAGCCCAGAATACAATACAGGCCGAAATCTATATACACATAGGCGTTTCCGAAGGCTATCGATGCCTGCGACACCTTCTCGCTGCTCATAAAAATATACTGATACGCGCCGTCTATCGAAAGCAGCAGCCCGCAGACAAGGCAGGCGGCGTATATTATCATCATAATAATAAGAGATTGCAGCGTGCCCCGGCGTATGTTTTCATAGTCCCCCTTGCCGTAATTCTGCGCGTTGAAGCCCAACATTGCCGCACCCAGCCCGTTAAAGAAGGACATAAGAAAGTTTATCAGCTTGCCGGCGGCGCCGAAGCCGTTCTGCGCCGGAGTACCCGCCGCCATGATTCCCGACGGCTCCAGGTCAAACAGCACAACTCCCCCCTGCATTACGATTATGCCCACTGCCAGAATGGAAAACTGAAGCCCCAGCGGTATCCCCTGCTTAAGGTGCGCCGTCAGCACGCGCAGGCCGCTGCGGAAATCCTCCCTCGACAGGCGCATCTCCCGGTATTTGGCAAAGGTATAGACAAAGCACCCCGCCACGCTCAGCGCCTGAGTAAGCACCGTTGCAGCCGCCGCTCCCGCAGGCCCCATCCCGAACACCGTAAGAAACAGTATATCAAGCCCCACATTCAGCGCGGTGGAGATAACAAGAAACACAAGCGGCGTTACGGAATCGCCGTATGCCCGCAGTATTCCGCATATAAAATTAAAGCCCATCTGCATTATAATGCCCAGGAATATTATAAAGCAGTAGGTATATGCCGCGTCATACACCTCTTTGTTGGCCTGCGTAACATTTATTATCCCCAGCATCCACGGCAGCACCGCTACGGATATAACGGTAAGCAGCAGCGATATTATCACCGAAAGATATATCTGCGCCGCAAGGGACTGCCGCACCCCCTTTGCATCCCCGCGCCCCACGCACCCCGCCGTTATAACGCTGAAGCCCGCAGTGCAGCCAAAGGCAAACTGCAAAAAAATAAAGGTAAGCGGAAAAGTATCGTTTACCCCCGCCACCTGCTGTGCGCTAAGCACCTGCCCGCATATTATCGCATCGGTAAGCACATATACCTGCTGCAAAAAATACGAAAGCATTATGGGCGCGCCGTAGCGCATTATCACCCGCCACGGCTTGCCCGAGGTCAGATCCACCGGACGCATCATATTGCGCAGAAATGAAGCAATGCCTGTTTTCATGTGTCCTTCGGTTCTCCCGATTCCCCGCTTTGTTTATATTCTTTGTTTCCGTCGTTTTCCGCCGCCCCGTTTTCGGGCTTTTTATGCTCTTTTTTCCTGCCGTGCAGAAGGGGCGACAGCCGCTTGTATATCAAAAAGGTGATTATAACGCTTATGAGCTCCTTGCAGAAGGTAAAAGGAGTGTTAAAGCGCAGTATCGCATCCGTCAGATCCCTTACGCTCGGATCTATCGCCCGATACATGCTGAGTATCGCCTCCGGGCTCATTATTTTTTCGTATATGGGATATACGATAAAGCAGTTGGACAGTATGCTCAGCCCCGCCGCCGCTGCCGCGCCCAGCAGCGCGCTCCACAGTGCGCTTGCACGGTCATGACGGTATTTATATACAATGCCCGCCGGCAGCACGAACGCCGCGCTTATTATAAAATTCGAAAGCTCGCCCACTCCGCCCGTCATGGAGCCCAGCAGGCTCACGAGGTTTTTCACAAGGCACACCGTCACTCCGCTCAGCGGCCCCATGGAATAGGCGGCAAGCAGCGCCGGAAGATCGGAAAAATCCAGCGAAATAAACGAAGGCATAAAGGGCAGCGTCAGCTTGGGAAAATACATAAGTATGGCCCCCAGTGCCGACAGCACCGCCGTTACCGCCAATCGCCGCAGCTTACCGCCCCCGTCGGTTTTGCATGCGTGCCCGCATTTTGCCCTGCTCCCGTTCCTCCCGCCGCCGTTTACGCAAACCGCGTCTTTGCAGACCGCGTCTTTGCAGTCGGTGTCTTTGCAATTCGTTTCATTGCTGTTCATATCGGCCTCTTATAAAGATATGTTTTGGACTTAAAAAACCCGGCATGAAAATATGCAGGGTTCTTTAACATATCCTCTCTCATCCGGACTTTACCGTCGGCATCGGAATTTCACCGATTCGGCGCTTTGATAAAGCGTTAGTGGGCTGTACCACCGGTAGGGAATTTCACCCGACCCTGAAGAATCCTTATTAACTTATCTTCCGGCAAATTATATTCCGCTTTTTTGTTTTTGTCAAAGAAATGCGCCCGATTTTGCTAATATTCCGCGAACTTTTTACGGTGCACGCCGCCTTGCCTTCCAAACCGGCTTTTTGCCGCCGATTTATGCAGAAAAAACAAAAAACGGTATTGAATGCCCTGCCCCTCTGTGATATACTTAACTGTAACGGCATCTGCCGAAAAACAGGAGGAATGTTATGAAGCGAAAAGGCAAAAAAAGCAAGCTGTTCCTTGATTGCGGCAGCGGCGATATTCTCTATTCCCTCGATGACAAAACCGTAACGGACCTTCAGGGCAATTATATGCTTCGCATAGATAAAAACACCGTAATGGATCTTAACTCCGGCGCCTTTCGCACGGTGGTTCCCGCCGAGCCGCGCTTTGGCTCTGACGATGACGATGACCCTTTCCGAAATAACTAAGCCCCCGCACAGGACAGCTGTTGTAATTCGGGAATACCTCTTGATTCAGGGACCTTTTTCCGTCAAAAACAAACGCAAAAGTTCCCTGTGCAATAACGAAACGGCAGGTGATTTTTATTAAAGAACAAATAATCGCACGGCTTGGGGAAATCGAAAAAGAAAACAATGTCCGAATTCTGCTTGCCGTGGAATCGGGCAGCCGTGCATGGGGCTTTGCCTCGCCCGACAGCGATTACGATGTCCGCTTTATTTATGTACGGCCCGAAACCGATTATCTCAGGCTGGAGAAAAAGCGCGATGTCATTGAGCTTCCCATAAACGATGTGCTGGATATAAACGGCTGGGATCTTCAAAAAACCCTTCGGCTGCTGTACCGCTCCAATCCCACGCTCTTTGAATGGTTTTCCTCTCCCATCGTCTACACGGAAACACCGTTTGCCGGTCAGTTCCGCACTCTTATGACCGAATATTTCTCGCGGAAAAAAAGCCTGTACCACTATCTCAGCATGGCGGAGGGAAACCTGCGGAAGTATCTCACCGGCGATACCGTGCGGGCAAAAAAGTATTTTTATGTATTAAGGCCGGTGCTTGCCTGCCGCTGGGTGCTGAACCGGCGCACCCCGCCTCCGATGATGTTTTCCGAGCTTGCCCGGGCAGAGTTGCCCGCCGAGCTTGCAGGGCAGGTGCAGCGCCTGCTTGAGCTTAAGATGAATTCCCCCGAAATAAGGGAAATTCCGCGAATTGACGCCCTTAATGACTTTTTAACCTCCCAAATCGCCGCCGTCAGGGAGGATATCGGTTCCGTAACAGACGAGCGCAGCGGCAGCTGGGAGGAGCTGGACAGGCTGTTTCTGTCCGCACTGCGGTAATTAAAAAAAGTGCGTAAGTCCGAACCGGACTTACGCACTTTTTGCTGCTCGTTGTGTTTATTATAGCATAAAAAACATATTTTTTCAAGCCGTTTTTGCCGGCTCGGAGCGGCCGTGCAAGCCGCGCCCTCAGCCTTTCTCTCCGGCTTATTTGCTTATAAGCTCTTCGCCCGTTTCCAGCGCCTGACGGTTTACGCCCATAAGATGCTGCTTGTTTTTAAGGGTGTAGGAAAGGCTGGTCATAACATCGTCAATGCTCACAGCCCCCGTAGCCGCTATAAAAGCGCCCAGCATAACATTTCCCGCCACCTTTGAATTGCCCAGCCTTGCGGCAATTTCATTGCAGGGAATATAATACGCCTTTACATCGCTGCGGCTCACCTTTATGTCTATCAGCGAGGAATTTACAAATATCATTCCTCCCGGCACAACGCTTTTTTCAAATTTCTCAAGCGACGGCCGGTTCATTGCCATAAGGCAGCTGGCATCGGTCACAATGGGCGCCACCACCGGCTCATCCGATATAATAACCGAGCAATTGGCGCTGCCGCCGCGCATTTCCGGCCCGTAGCTGGGCAGCCAGGAAACCTCCTTGTTCTCCAGCAGCCCCGCGCGCACAAGCAGCTGTCCCATGGAAAGCACGCCCTGTCCGCCGAAGCCCGCAATTATCAGTTCATGCGTCATTTTTCCTGCGCCCCCTTGTCCTTGTATACTCCCAGCGGATAGTACGGTATCATTTTTTCCCTCACCCACTCAAGAGCCTCGTTGGGCGCCATGCCCCAGTTCGTGGGGCAGGAGGAAAGCACCTCCACCAGTGTAAAGCCCTTGCCCTCAAGCTGATATTCAAAGGCCTTCTTTATGCATTTTTTGGCGTTTATCACATTTTTCACGCAGTCCACCGAAACGCGCGCAATATAATATGCGCCGTCCAGCGTGGAAAGCATCTCGCACACCTTTACCGGGTATCCGCAATGGTTCACATCCCGTCCGTAGGGCGAGGTGGTGGTAACCTGTCCCGGCAGCGTGGTGGGAGCCATCTGTCCGCCCGTCATGCCGTAAATGGCGTTGTTTACAAATATGGTGGTAAACTTTTCGCCGCGCGTGCAGGCATGAACTATTTCCGCCGTGCCTATGGAGGCAAGGTCGCCGTCGCCCTGATAGGTAAACACGCAGCGGTCAGGCAGCGACCGCTTTATGCCCGTAGCCACGCTGGGTGCGCGTCCGTGCGAAGCCTCGTGCATGTCGCAGTTGAAATAATTGTATGCAAACACCGCGCAGCCCACCGGCGCAACGCCTATCGTCCTGTCCTCCACGCCCAATTCCTCTATGACCTCGGCAACAAGGCGGTGAATTATACCGTGAGTGCAGCCGGGGCAGTAGTGCAGCGGAGCATCCGTAAGCATTTTTGTTTTACTGAATACCACAGCCATCAGTCCTTACCTCCTTTGAGCGTCTTTTCGGCAGCCTCCATTATCTCGCGCCAGGAGGGCACCATGCCGCCCACGCGTCCGTAGAAATCCACCGGCACCCTGCCGTTTACGGCCAGGCGTACATCCTCCACCATCTGGCCGCAGCTCATCTCTACGGTAAGCATGCATTTTGCATGTCCGCAGGCCTTGGCAAAGTATTCGCTCGGGAAGGGCCACAGCGTTATGGGCCGCAGCAAACCGGCCTTTATGCCGCGGGCGCGCAGCTCCTTTATGGATTTTTTCGCAATGCGCGCCGTTGTGCCGTAGGCGGCGATTATAATATCGGCGTCCTCCGTCATATACTCCTCGCAGCGGGTTTCGTTTGCAGCTATTGTCTCATACTTGCGCTGGAGCCGCAGGTTCACCTGCTCCAGCTCCGCCGGGTCGATATACAGGGAGTTGATTATCCTCCTGCCCTGTCCGAAGCGGCCGGTAGCCGCCCACGGCTTTTCCGCAAACTCGGTCTTTTCCGGCGGCATTACCACCGGCTCCATCATCTGCCCTATCATGCCGTCGCCCAGTATCAGCACCGGGTTTCTGTATTTGTCCGCAAGGTCAAAGGCCTGATAGGTAAAATCCACCGCCTCCTGAACGGAATCCGGCGCCAGCACCAAAAGACGGTAATCGCCGTGTCCGCCGCCCTTTGTACACTGGAAATAATCGCTCTGCGCCGGTTGTATTCCGCCAAGACCGGGGCCGCCGCGCACAATGTTTACAATAACGCAGGGCAGCTCTGCACAGGCAATGTAGGATATGCCCTCCTGCTTAAGGGAGATTCCCGGGCTTGAGGAGCTCGTCATCACCCTTGCTCCGCTTCCCGCGGCTCCGTATACCATATTGATCGCAGAAACCTCGCTCTCGGCCTGCAAAAAGCAGCCGCCCACCTGGGGCATGCGCCGGCTCATGTATTCCGGAATCTGGTTCTGCGGCGTTATCGGATAGCCGAAAAACTGCCGGCAGCCGGCAAGAACCGCCGCCTCGGCAATGGCCTCCGCGCCTTTCATTAAATGCTTTTCCATACTACCTCTCCTTATTTCCTGTTATACCGCTACTTTTCTACCGTAATAACGCAATCGGGGCACATACGCGCGCACGATGCACAGCCTATGCAGGCAGCCTCATCGGTAAGCACCGCGTAATTATATCCCTTGGCGTTAATGGCGTCGGATAATGCAATTATATGCTTGGGGCAGGCCGTCACACATAGCGAGCATCCCTTGCATATCTCCTTCAGGAAGGTTACCTTTGCCAAAAAAATCGCCCCTCTCATGGTATAATACCTTATTTCAAATATTATAGGGTCCTCGGCGTTTTTCGTCAAACGAAAACATATAAAAAAGCCTCCGTGCAAAAACGAATCTTTGCACGAAGGCTCCGTCGCCGCCGCTGCGGCAGTATAATTTTTATCGTGATCTATTTTGCATACTCCACGGTGCGGGTTTCCCTCACCACATTCACCTTTATCTGTCCCGGATATACCATCTCGTCCTCTATGCGTTTTGCTATATCCTTGGCCACTATCACGGCTCCCTCCTCGGAAACCATGTCCGGCTTTATGATTATGCGTATCTCTCTGCCCGCCTGAATGGCGAAGCATTTTTCCACTCCCGGGAACGAATTTGCGATCTCTTCGAGTTTCTCAAGGCGTTTAAGATAATTGCTGAGGGTCTCTCTGCGCGCGCCGGGACGGGCTCCCGACACGGCATCGGCCGCCTGTACCAGTACGGCTTCCAGGGTCTCCGGCTCCACATCGTTGTGGTGCGCGGCTATGCAGTGGATAACGGCGGGGCTTTCGCGGTATTTCTTTGCAAGCTCCACGCCTATCTGAATGTGCGTACCCTCCACCTCGTGGTCTACGCTCTTGCCGATATCATGCAGCAGACCGGCACGCTTTGCAATGGTGGCATCCAGTCCCAGCTCTCCCGCCAGCAGCCCCGCAATGTGAGCCACCTCCAGGGAGTGCTTCAGCACATTCTGACCGTAGCTGGTGCGGTATTTCAGCCGTCCCAGCAGCTTTACAAGCTCCGGATGCATGTTGTGAATGCCCACATCGAATATGGCGGATTCGCCCGCCTCCTTGATCTGCACATCCACCTCCTTGCGCACCTTTTCCACCATATCCTCAATGCGCGCCGGATGAATCCGTCCGTCCACAATAAGCCTTTCAAGGGCAATGCGCGCAATATCTCTGCGTATGGGGTCGAAGCTGGAAAGTATAACCGCCTCGGGAGTATCGTCTATTATCAGCTCCACGCCGGTCGCCGTCTCCAGCGCCTTTATGTTGCGTCCCTCGCGTCCGATAATGCGGCCCTTCATCTCATCATTGGGCAGCGACACCACCGATACCGTGCTCTCCGCCACATGATCCGCGGCGCAGCGCTGTATGGCAAGGGTGATTATGTTGCGTGCCTTCTGCTCACCCTCCTGCTTTGCCTTCTGCTCTATATCGCGCACCAATACCGCGGCATCCCTGCGCGCGTCGTTTTCAATGGCCGCAATAAGCTCGTTTTTGGCCTCCTCGCTTGTAAGGGAAGCCACGCGTTCCAGCTCCGCCACCCGCTTTTTGGACAGCTCCTCCGCCGCAGCAAGCTGCTCCGTCAGCTCCTTCTCCCTGCGCGCGCAGTTATCCTCCCGGGCATCCAGAGCATAGAATTTTTTCTCCAGCTGCTCTTCCCGTGCAATAAATCTTTTCTCGTTTTTAGAAACCTCTGCCCGTCTTTCCTTGCACTCTCTGTCGCACTCGCTCCTGAGACGATGGATCTCGTCCTTTGCCTCGGATATGCGTTCCTTTGACAGCAGCTCCGCACGGTTTTTTGCTTCTTCCACTATCCTTGCAGCGGTTTCCTCAGCGCGTCCTATGCGCTTTTCCGTCGCGTTCTTGCGGTAAAAATACCCGGCCAGAATGCCGATAATAAGGCAAGGCACACCCGCTATGACGGCCCATACGAAATCAGGCACGAATAACACCTCACTTTCTCAAAAAATAATTATATAATACCTATGAATTTATTGAATATAATTCTATATAAGCCTTCTAACAATTCATATATACAGTATATTCTTATAGATTATATCCCATCGGCGGTCAAATGTCAATATGCATAAATCAAAAACCCGTACAATGCCTTCGCAAAACAGGACGGCAAGACCCCGTTTTGCCGTCCTTTGCGCGCAGCTCTCTGCACAGTTTCGCCCTTTTTCCCCCGTTTTCCGTAATTTTTCGCCTTACCGTCTCTGCACTCCGTTATGCTTATTAAACCGCCCTCAATGTTCACTTTGTGCGATAAAAGGTTAATACCGTGCATTGAAACGCGAACGATGCGAATTTATAATATACCCGAAAAGACCCTTAACCCGACTCCTTTATACGAAAAGATACGGAGGATAGCGCAAAATGAAAATTTCCGATTATACCGCACAGAACCCCGTCTGCACCTTCTGCGAGCTTATGCTCTGCGGCACGGACCAATTCGGGCGCAGCTTTGCGCCGGTGCCCGCGCTCAATAAAAAAAGCGTGGGTATGTTCTATTTCCTTTGGCTGGGCAGCGAAGAGCGCATGAGCGGCAAATACAACATCACCCGTCTGCTTAAGGAATGCCCCGATGAGCTTTGGGATACCAACGGCACGCCCAACAGCCCGGTAAACACCTTCCATTACTGGAACGAGCCGCTTTTCGGCTACTACCGCAGCGACGACAAATGGGTCATTGCCAAGCATATGGAAATGCTATTCCTTGCCGGAGTGGATTTCCTCTACCTTGACGCCACTAACGCCCTGCCCTATCCGGATGCCAGCCGAGCCCTCTTTGAGGTGCTGAACGCCATGTACGATAAGGGCATCCCCGCCCCCAAAGCGGCCTACTATACAAACTCCCACTCCATACAAACCGCAAAGCAGGTGTATGAGCTTTTTTACAAAAACCCGGAATACGACCGCGTGTGGTACCGTCCCGACGGCGTGCATCCCCTTATAATAGGCAATTTCACTCCCGAAAGCGATGCCGCCGAGGCGGCTCTGCGCTCCGATTCCTATAAGCCGGAGCCCCTGCCCGAGGAAATGCGCGCCTTCTTCGACCTTCGCGTTTCCCAGTGGCCCAATGAGCCTTATAAAAAGGACGGCTTCCCGTGGATGGAATGGATATATCCCCAGCCCGTGCACACCCAGCCCGACGGCACCGGAATAATGAATGTTTCCCTTGCCCAGCATCCGCAGCTGCCCTTCAGTGATTCCATCCTGAACCGCTCCCTGAACATGGGACGGGGCTACGATTTTGAAAAAAAGCAAAACATAAAGGAAAATATGCGCCTTGGCACCAATGCCCAAAGTCAGTGGGATAATGTGCTTGCCCGCGGGGACGAGGTAAGCACGGTAACCGTGACCGGCTTTAACGAATGGATAGCCATAAAGCTCATTCTGGACGGCCGCGTGGGCTTTGTGGACACGGCGGACGAGGAATTCTCCCGCGATATCGAGCCGCCCAAGGGCGACGGCTACCAGGATGCCTTCTACCTTCAGCTGTGCGACAACATCCGCCGCTTCAAGGGAATAAAGGGGGATATGCCAAAGCCTGCGCTTAAATCGCTGCCCCTTGCCCCCGACCCGGCTGCATGGGAGGGCTGCGCCGTGTACGCCTCCGCTGCTTTGGGGCTTGCCCGCTCCTCGGCGGGCGTTGGTCGAAACCTGCGCTATGAGCAGCCCGCCCCCCGCAACAAAATAAAAAGCGTAAGGGCGGCAAACGACAAAGGCAGCGTGCAGTTCCTCATAGAATGCGAAAACGCCCTTCAGGACTGCGCAAGTGCGGATTTCATGAACCTGTATATCGGCTGCGGCACCCCGTCCCTCAAGGGCTGGGAGAGCTACTCCTTTGCCGCTTCTCCTTGTGAAAACGCACTGTACCGCCTTGATGAAAAGGGCGCGCGCACCCGTATCGGGGATATTCAAAGCGAAATACGGGATAACTGCATAACTCTCACCGTTTCCCTTGCGGATATAGGCGCTCCTGCTGACGGCATATATTTCAAGGTTACCGACGGCTTTAACGGCACGGACATAATGGATACCTACTCTCAGGGCTCCTGCCTGCCCATGGGCCGCCTCAGCCTTTGGTATCCTCTGGGGTAAGGGGACATCATATCCCTCTCCGTATCCCTTTTATATTCTTCATATCCTTTACCTGTAAGAATACAAGCATATTCCTTCATCTGCCGGGCTTTTGCCCGGCTTTTTCTTTTGCAGCATCTACCCCTGCGCCGGGGGCTTCGCCCCTGGCGGCGCCTGCCGGCGCCGTCCCCGCCTTCGCTCCTCCTTCGGCGCTTCCCGCCTCCGTCCTCCCTCATGCCGCGGCGCAAAAAAGCAGCTGCTCCGCCCGCAGCCCCTCTCTTTTCGCCCTTTCAGCGCAAAGTGCATTTTCCGCTTTATTTTTATTCGTTATTGCATTATAATAAAATATATATCTGTTTTTACGGATATACAATGCAGAAGCATGGTAGTACGGCAGGGTGCTTCTTTACAAAAGAAGGGTGATGTATGAATTATTACGACCGGCAGATCGAAACTGCCGACAGAGAGCAGCTGCGGCAGGTGCAGCTTGCACGGCTGCAAAAGCAGGTGCGCTTTACCTACGAAAATGTACCCCACTACAAACAGAAGCTGGACAACGCCGGCTTTCATCCCGACGATTTGCAAACTCTTGAGGATATACGCCATATCCCCTTTTCCACAAAGGCCGATATGCGTGACAATTATCCCTACGGGCTTTTTGCCGTTCCCATGAAGCGCATCGTGCGCATCCACGCCTCCAGCGGCACCACCGGCAAGCCCACCGTAGTGGGCTATACCCGCGAGGACCTTGATATGTGGAGCCGCTGCATTGCGCGCCTTGCCGTCGCCGCCGGCGCCACGGACGAGGATGTCGCCCAGATAGCCTTCGGCTACACCCTCTTTACCGGCGCCTTCGGCCTGCACTACGGCCTTGAGCGCCTCGGCGCCGCCATAGTGCCCATTTCCAGCGGAAATACCGAGCGACAGATAATGATAATGAAGGATTTCGGCACCACGCTGCTGGTGGCCACCCCCTCCTACGCCCTGTATCTTGCCGAAACCGCCGAGCGTCTGGGCGTGGCGGATCAGCTCTCCTTAAAAATCGGCATGTTCGGCGGCGAGGGCATGACCGAGGCCATGCGCGAGGAGCTGGAGCGCCGCCTCGGCATAACGGCCACGCAGAACTATGGCTTGAGCGAGGTTTTGGGTCCCGGCGTTTCCGGCGAATGTGTATATAAATGCGGCCAGCACATAAACGAGGATTATTTCTATCCCGAAATCATAAACCCCGAAACCGGCGAGGTGCTGCCCGAGGGCGCCGAGGGCGAGCTGGTGCTTACCCCTCTTGAAAAAACCGGGCTGCCCATGCTGCGCTACCGCACCAAGGATATAACCTCCCTTGACTATTCCCCCTGCGCCTGCGGCCGCACCACCGTGCGCCACAGCGCCATACGCGGCCGCTCCGACGATATGCTCATAATCCGCGGCGTAAATGTGTTCCCCTCCCAAATCGAGGAGGTGCTGCTCAAAATACCCTATATCGGCCCGCATTACGAAATCATCGTGCGCCGCGAGGGCTATCTTGACACCCTGGAAATACTGGTGGAGCCCGTGGAGGAAAGCATGCTGGAAAACTATGCAAGCCTTGAGGAAATGCAGAACAGCATCCGTTCCCGCCTGCGCGTCACCCTTCAGCTGGATGCGCGCGTGCGCCTTGTGGAGCCGCACACCCTCAAGCGCTTTGAGGGCAAGGGCAAGCATGTAACCGATATGCGCAAGCTGTAAACGCTCTTTTGCGCATAAAGCAAAATATTAAAATTAAATTCACAGCCCCTCTCGGGGCGTCAGGAGATAAAAAATGTCAACACTTATGATAGGAAACGAGGCCGTCGCCCTTGGCGCTTTGGACGCAGGCGTTGCGCTTTTATCCTCATATCCCGGAACCCCCAGCACCGAGATCACCGAGTTTGCCGCAAAGGACCGCTCCCGTCACATAGAATGGGCGCCCAACGAGAAGGTGGCGGCGGAAACCGCCGTCGGCGCCGCAATAGGCGGCGCACGCGCCATGTGCTGCATGAAGCATGTCGGCCTCAATGTTGCCGCCGACCCCATATTCACCGCGGCCTATACCGGCGTGCGCGCAGGCCTTGTCATCGTTGTGGCGGATGACCCCGGCATGCACTCCTCCCAAAACGAGCAGGACAGCCGCTATTACGCAATGAGCGCGCACATTCCCATGCTTGAGCCCGCCTCCAGCCAGGAATGCTACGATTTCTGCCGCCGCGCCTTTGAAATAAGCGAGCAGTACGACACCCCCGTGTTTCTGCGTCTAACCACCAGAATAGCGCACTCCCAGGGCCTTGTGGAGCGCGCTGCGGCACGCGGCCCCGTCCTCATCCCCTATAAAAAGGAAACCGCAAAATACACCATGATGCCCGGCTTTGCCCGCGCCCGCCACCTTGAGGTGGAAAAGCGGGAAAAGCGCCTTGCGGCGGACTGCAACACCTTTTCCGACATCAACCGCATTCTCCCGGGAGGAAAAACCGGCATCATCTGCTCCGGCGCAGTATACCGCTACGCCGCTCAGGCGCTGCCCGACGCCTCCTTCCTTAAGATAGGCATGTGCTATCCCCTGCCCGATGAGCTTATCCGCCGCTTCGCCGCGAGCGTAGACGACCTTATAATCGCCGAGGAGCTTGAGCCTATTATCCAGCAGCATGTCCGCGCCTTGGGCATCCCCTGCCGCGGCAAGGAGCTCTTCACCATTCAGGGCGAATACAGCGCCGCCATGATAGCCGCAGCGCTGGGCCGCCCCGTGCCCGAGTACGACGAAACCGGCGCCCTGCCCGCCCGTCCGCCGGTGCTCTGCCCCGGCTGCCCGCATCGCGCCGTGTTCTATACCTTGGGCAAAATGAAGCTTACCGTCATGGGCGATATCGGCTGCTACACCCTCGGCGCGGCCGCGCCGCTTAATGCCATAGATGCCTGCGTCTGCATGGGTGCCGGCATCTCCATGGCTCACGGGCTTGACCGCTCCGGGGCCGTCGACCCCGCCCGCACCGTGGCCGTAATAGGCGATTCCACCTTCCTGCACTCCGGCATAACCGGGCTTATGAACATAGTGTACAACAAGGGCCGCTCCACCGTCATCATTCTTGATAACTCCATCACCGGCATGACGGGCCATCAGCAAAACCCCGCAACCGGCAAGGATATCCGGGGCGATGCCGCGCCCGCCGTCAACCTTGAGCAGCTCTGCCGCGCTTTGGGCGTAAGTGATGTAAAAACCGTGGATCCCTTTGATATGCCCGCCCTGCGCGAGGCCGTGCTTTCCTCCCTTGCCTTTGACGGCCCCTCCGTAGTAATCGCACGCCGTCCCTGCGCACTGCTGAGCAAAGCGCGCACGGCACCCCTGCGCGTAACGCAAAGCTGCATCGGCTGCCGCCGCTGCATGGGCATAGCCTGCCCCGCTCTTATTTTTGAAGCCGGCCGCGCACGCGTGGACATATCCCTTTGCAACGGCTGCGGTCTCTGCGCATCCGTCTGCCCCAAGGGCGCCATAGTGAAGGAGGAAATGTAACATGACAGCAAGCATACAGCATACCGGGCTTTCCGCCCCCGCCTCCGGGCAAAGCATAGTGATAGTCGGCGTAGGCGGGCAGGGCACCCTGCTTGCCAGCCGTGTCTTGGGCCGCATAGGCAGCGAGCTTTACAGCGATGTAACCGTAAGCGAGGTTCACGGCATGAGCCAGCGCGGCGGCAGCGTGGTAACCTATGTCCGCATGGGCGATGCCGTCGCCTCCCCCATCATCGAAAAGGGTCAGGCCGATATCGTGCTGGCCTTCGAGCTTCTGGAAGCTCTGCGCGCCCTGCCCTACCTTAAAAAGGGCGGAAGAATGCTTATAAATACCCAACAGATACTGCCCATGCCCGTAATAAGCGGCAGCTGCGCCTATCCCAAGGATATTCTCGGCACTCTCAAGGCGAAAAATGTCGATTTTACCGCCGTGGACGCCCTCTCCGCCGCCCTTGAGGCCGGCAACCCCAAGTGCGTAAACACCGTCATGCTGGGCGTGCTTGCCGCCTCCACCGAGGTGGAAAAGGCACACTGGCTGGAGGCCGTGCGCGCCCTTGTCCCGGCAAAAACCGCAGATATCAACCTTGCCGCCTTTGAAAAGGGCTTCGCCGCAGGATGCAGCAAACAGATATAAGCCCCCCCGAAATGCAAACCGGCATACAAACCCACAAGTAAACCGACATAAATCTCAAAGGCACAATACAAAAGGAGCAATACAACCGTCATGATATGGAACAAAACCGACGAGCTTATGCCGCGCGAGGAGCTTCGCAGGCTTCAAAGCGAGCGTCTTAAAAATACCGTCCGGCGCGTGTACGACAATGTCCCCTTCTACCGCGAAAAAATGAACGCCGCCGGAGTCAAACCGAAGGATATCCGCTCGATAGACGATATCGCCCTTCTGCCCTTCACCGTAAAGGATGACCTTCGCGACAATTACCCCTACGGTCTTTTTGCCGCCCCCATGGAGGATATAGTGCGGCTTCAGGCCTCCAGCGGCACCACCGGACGCCTTACGGTAGTGGGATATACTCAAAAGGACATAGCCACCTGGGCCGAGGTCATGGCGCGCGCCATGAGCGCAGCCGGAGCCGACCGCCGCGCCGTAGTGCAGATTGCCTACGGCTACGGCCTGTTCACCGGCGGTCTGGGCGCACACTACGGCGCGGAACGGGTGGGGGCAACAGTTGTACCCACCTCCGCCGGCAATACCGAGCGTCAGGTGCGTCTTATGCGGGATTTCGGCTCCACCGTGCTGTGCTGCACCCCCTCCTATGCCCTCCATATAGCCGACACCATAGAGGAAATGCACATCCCGCGGGAGCAGATAAAGCTTAAAAGCGGCATCTTCGGCGCAGAGCCCTGGCCGGACGCCATGCGCCGCGATATCGAAAAGCGCCTGAGCATCAAATGCTTCGACATCTACGGCCTCAGCGAGATCACCGGCCCCGGCGTATCCGTGGAATGCACCGAGCATAACGGCCTCCATGTAGCGGAGGACTGCTTCTTCCCCGAGATCATCGACCCCGAAACCGGCGCTCCCCTGCCCGACGGCCAAACCGGCGAGCTTGTGTTCACCACCATCGCCAAGGAGGGCATGCCCCTGCTGCGCTACCGAACCCGCGACCTTTCCTCCCTTGACGCCTCCCCCTGCCCCTGCGGCAGAACACACCGCCGTATGCAGCGCATAATGGGGCGCTCCGACGATATGATAGTGGTGCGCGGCGTAAATGTATTCCCCACTCAGGTGGAAGCCATCCTTATAGAAATGGGCGAGCTTGCTCCCCATTACCTGCTGGTCGTAAACCGTGAAAACAACTCCGACACCCTTGAGGTTCAGGTGGAAATGAGCCAGCAGCTTTTCTCCGACGAGGTTCGCCATATCGAAGAGGTGGAGCGCAAAATCAAGCAGCGCATCCTCACAATGCTGGGCATCTCCGCCAAGGTGCGGCTTGTGGAGCCTCATTCCCTGCCCCGCAGCGAGGGCAAAGCAAAGCGTGTGCAGGATAACCGCAATAAATAATACGGCAAACAGCGCAACGGCAATACAACGGCAATACAACGGCAATACAACGGCAATACAACGGCAATACAACGGCAATA
>ENA-UOJO01000092-UOJO01000092.1-human-gut-metagenome-genome-assembly--contig:-P57-NODE-92-length-145504-cov-36.983747_pt1 | contig 145504 bp, 143 predicted proteins | sample MGYA00242351_ERZ723898 | MGnify/ENA metagenome assembly ERZ723898 | reverse complement strand
GAACAGCGTGACTTTCGCCACGCTGTTCTCTCTTAACTTGATAAACCTGTCTTATACGCTGCTGCCCGCGGGCAGCACGCTTTTTTGAACTGTTTTGGCTTACTCCTGGTCCTCGTCGTCCTGGGCGTTGGCCAGGTCGCTGAGATCGAACTCCAGCTTCTCGCCGCAGTTGGGGCAGCGGATCTCGCCGCTCTCCAGGGTATCCTCGTCGAAGACGATCTCCTCCTCGCACACGGGGCAGGTGGTCTCGAAATAGGACTCGTCGTCGTCATCGTCGTAGTCCTCATCCTCATCCTCGTCCACGTCGTCATCCAGCTCGTAGAGGGCCTGCTCCACGTCGGACAGATCGTCGCTGACGGCATCCAGACCGTCCTCCACGTCGCACAGCTCGTCCTCCAGGTCCACGAACTTCTCAGCCATGTCGTCCAGCACGTCGATGATGGCAGCGATGAGCTTGCCCTCCTTGGTGTCGGTGTCCAGCGCCAGGCCCTCGGCCAGGCCCTTCAGATAAGCTACCTTCTCAGAAATTTCCATGTTCATGCTCCTTTCCTGATATGGGTGGTGGTGGGAAAACCGCAGTCCTTACTTGGCGCGGCCCAGATACTCGCCGGTGCGGGTGTCGATGGTAATCTTGTCGCCAATGTTGATAAACAGGGGCACCTTCACCTCGGCGCCGGTCTCCACGGTGGCGGGCTTGAGGGTGTTGGTGGCGGTGTTGCCGGCCAGACCGGGCTCCGTCTCGGTGACCTCCAGGTCCATGAAGTTGGGGCACTCCAGGCCGAACACGCTTCCCTTATAGCTCAGCACCTTGCACACGGTGTTCTCGGTGATGAAGCGGAAGGCGTCTCCCAGCAGATCCTTGCCCAGGGGCACCATGTCGAAGGTCTCCTGGTCCATGAAGTAATACAGATCGCCGTCGTTATAGCTGTAAGCCATGTCCTTGCGCTCCACGAAGGCTTCCTCGAACTTTGCGGTGGGGTTGAAGGAAGTTTCGGTGACGGCGCCGGTGACGATGTTCTTCATCTTGGTGCGCACGAAGGCCGCGCCCTTGCCGGGCTTGACGTGCTGGAATTCCACGACCTGCATGATCTTGCCGTCCATTTCAAAGGTCTTACCGTTACGGAAATCGCCGGCGGTAATGGTTGCCATATGTGTATCCTCCCATGTCATGAGAAAATAATCCTCAGCGGGAGTATTTCCTCGTATTCAAAAATTTGCCTATACAGCTCTATTATTTTACACGATAATAGGCGCTATTGCAAGAGCCAGACGGGATTTTTTCCCGGTTTTCCCGAAAAATCGGTCTCTTACAGAATCAGCAGGTCCTTCTTGGCCAGGGTGATATCCTGGCAGCCGCCCTCCTGCAGCACCACCACGTCCTCGATGCGGACGCCGAAGCGGCCGGGCAGATAGATGCCGGGCTCGGCGGACACGGCCGCACCCAGGGGCAGGGGCTTGTTGTTGGCGGGGGTGGCGTTGGGGGACTCGTGAATTTCCACGCCCACGCTGTGGCCGAAGCTGTGGCCGAAATAGGGACCGTAACCGGCGTCCTCGATGACCTTCCGGGCGGCGGCGTCCACGTCGTGGCCGGTGGCGCCGGCCTTGGCGGCGGCGATGCCCGCCAGCTGTGCCTGCAGCACGACGTTGTAGACCTTCTCCATCTCCTCGGTGACGTGGCCCACGGCCACGGTGCGGGTCATGTCGGAGCAGTAGCCCTGATAGATGCAGCCGAAGTCCATGGTCACAAAGTCGCCGTCCTGGATCTTCCGGTCGGTGGGCACGGCGTGGGGCATACTGCCGTTGGGGCCGCTGGCCACGATGGGGTCAAAGGACATATTCTCCGCGCCTCCGGCCAGCATCAGGTACTGCAGCCGGGCGGCGATCTCCTTCTCGGTGACGCCGGGCTTGATCTCCTTGACGATCTGGTCCAGAGCGCCCTCGGCGATGCGCTGGGCGGCGATCATCCGCTGGATCTCCTCCTCGTCCTTGCTCTGGCGCAGGGAGATCAGCAGCTCCGTGGCGGGCACCATCTGGCAGTGCAGCTTCTCGGAATAGTGGCGATAGTCCGCCACGGTCATGTACGCATCCTCGAAGCCCAGCTTCTGCACATGGGTCTTCTCCATGGCGGCGTTGATCAGGTCCACATAGGGGTGGGCGGCGTCGGTCATGGCGATCTCGGCGTCCTGCACCTTGTTGTGGGCCGCCTCGATATAGCGGGAGTCGGTGAAATAGAAGTTCCCCTCCCGGGTCACCAGGGCCACGCCGTCGGTGCCGGTGGAGTGGAAGCCGGAGGCATAGAAGCGGTTGGCCTCGCAGGTCAGCAGCATACCGTCCAGCTCATAGGCAGACAGCTTTTCCGCAATTTTCGCAAAATGGTTCATAATCAAAACTCCTTTCAGATCCGGTGAACGCCACCGGCTAAATGCTTCCAGGGGGCCTGGAGGGCATGCAGCACCTTCTGCCACGGGGTCCTGGCCCCGCCGGCTGGTTCCACCATCAGGGCCGTGACGCCGCTGAGGTTGGCCCCCAGCATATCCGTCAGCAGCTTATCCCCCAGCATGGCCGTGTGGGCGGGGTCGGTCCCCGCCTGGTCCATGGCCCGGCGAAAGCCCGACGTCTGCGGCTTTTTGGCGTGGCCCACATAGGTGATCCCCAGGTCGCGGCAGAACTGCTCCACCCGCCGGGGGCTGCGGTTGTTGGACAGGATCATCACCCGGATCCCCGCCGCATGTAAGCGGCCGAGCCAATCGCGCACCGCCTGGTCGGGGCGGGACACGCTTTTGGGGGCCAGGGTATAGTCCAGATCGCTGAGCAGCAGCCGGATGCCCCTGCTCTGCAGCAGCTCCGGCGTGATCTGCTGATAGCTTTCGTATACCCCGTCCGGCACCAGAGAAATGCGCATACACCAGTTCCCTTTCTCATAGCTTTGGCTATAGTGTAGCATTTTTTTCATGGGAACGCAAGGGGGGATCTCCATGCCGCTGTATCTTGCCGCCACACCGGACCGTCTGACCCGGGCCCGGGCCGTGACGCCGCGCCTGGCCCATGTGGCCTATCGTCTGGGCCCCGGCTCGGAGCTGCTGGCCGCGCCGCTTCCGCCCGCTCTGCGGGGCGGGCTGATGGTGCTGTCGGACTGGGACTGTCCGCCGGTGGAGGAACCGGACCGCCTGGCCCGGCAGATTGCCCGGACCTGCCTGCGGCGGGGCTACGCCGGGGCGGCGGCGGACTTTGACCCGCCTGCCCGGCCGGACCGTCTGGCCCTGCTGGAGGCGCTTTCTCCCCTGCTGGCCTCCTGCGGCCGGACCCTGTACGTCCCGGAGCACTGCCCCGTCGCCGGGGCGACGATACTGTTGTGCACCGCCCTGTCCGGCGGAACGCTGGAGGGCCGGCTGACCCAGGCGGTGGACCAATACGGGGCGGAGCACCTGGCCCTGGACCTGCAGCGGCTGGCCATGGACTTCCCTCTCCCCTGCCCCGGAGGTCTGGGCACGCCCCTGACCCTTCCCCAGCTGGAGGCCCTGGCCGCAGGCCGCCCCACCTTCTATTCCGACGCCCTGTGCGCCCGGTATTTCACCCTGACCCGGCAGGGGCAGACCCACTTCGTCCTCTTTGACGACGCCCGGACCCTCCGGCGGAAGCTGGAGCTGGCCCGTCAGCTGGGCATCCGGGATGCCCTGGTGATGCTGCCGGAGGTGGAGGACCTTCTGGAGCCGCTGTTCGCCGGGGAAAGATAAAATCCCTCCGTTTCGATACATCGTACCCAAACGGAAGGATTCCCTTTTTATAAGCCGCGCACGGTTATTGCCGCTCCAGCACATGTACGGTCACCGGAAATCTTTCATTTCCGGGCATTACGCCTGTCACCATCCGGACCGTGGTAAATCCAAATTTGGCATACAGAGCCAGAGCCGGTTCATTCCCGTCCAGAACTTCGATCTCCGCGTCATCCTGCACTCTCTCCAGCGCAAAACGCATCAGCTCTGACCCGACTCCCTGCCGGGCGCAGCTTCGGTCCACATAAAGCCATGCCAGCTCCGTGTCCGAAAATGCTATGAAGCCCACCACCAGTCCCTTATCCTCGGCCACATAGACCTGATATTCAAACAAGCCCTCTCTTTCCGCGGCGATGGACAGCGGCAGAAAGGCCGCCGGCAGGCCGGCATACTCCAGCTCACTTTTCCGGGCCGGATCGTGGACCTGACACAGGCGCTCAAAATCTTTTTCCTCATATTTCCGGATGTTCAGCTGCAATGACATTTTATACCTCCGACTTCGCAGATGCACCGGCATGCCGGGCCGCCTGTCAGAATAACTCCCCCAAAAGGAGCGTTGTCCCCTGAATCGGTAAAAAGCGTGCTGAACACAACGTCCAGCACGCTTTTTGAGACGATTAATAATATCTCTTGTTTCTGTTCTTGCGGGCAGCCTCGGACTTCTTGCGGCGCTTGACGCTGGGGCTTTCGTAGCACTCTCTTCTCCGCACTTCAGCCAGGACGCCTGCCTTGGCGCAGCTTCTCTTAAAACGCTTCAGAGCGCTGTCCAGGGACTCGCCTTCCTTGACGTGGACTTCGGACATCTATTTTCCCTCCCTCCGATGTATCCGGCTCGATCCAGGATACTCTTTAAGAGCCATTGGACATGACTTTAACAATAGCATTATACTGTGTAGGTCCTGCCTTGTCAAGCCGTTTTCCAACATTTTTTACGATTCCGATTATTTCGCAGGCTTGACGATCAGGTTCATGAGCTTGTCCTTCACCAGGATGGTCTTCACCACGGTCATGCCCTCGGTGGCCTTTCTGACCTTGTCCAGCTCCATGGCGGCGGCCATGACGGTCTCCTGGCCGCTGCCGGCGGGGACGGTGACGGCGCCCTTGAGCTTGCCGTTGACCTGGATGGCCATGTCCACATGGGTGTCCACGGTCTTGCCCTCGTCATAGGCGGGCCAGGGCATCTGCATGGCCATTTTGCCGGTCTTGGCGGCATAGCCGGTAAGCTCCCACATCTCCTCCACCATGTGGGGCGCGAAGGGGGACAGCAGCAGCATCAGCTGCTGCAGGTCGCCACGGGTCAGGCCGGAGGAATAGAACTCGTTGACCATGGCCATCAGGGCGGCAATGGCGGTGTTCATCTTCAGGTCGTCGATATCGGCGGTGACCTTCTTGATAGTCTTGTGGATCAGGGCCTCGTTCTTTTCGGAAATTTCGTCGCTGTCCTGGGCCAGGTCCATCAGGTTCCAGCAGCGGTCCAGGAAACGCTTGGAGCCCTTCACGGCCTCGTTGGACCAGGTGACAGCCTTTTCAAAGTCGCCGATGAACATGATGTGCAGGCGCATGGTGTCCGCGCCGTACTGGGCCACGATGTCGTTGGGGTTGACCACGTTGCCCCGGGACTTGGACATCTTCTCGCCGCCCTCGCCCAGGATCATGCCGTGGCTGGTGCGCTTGGCATAGGGCTCCTTGGTGGGCACCACGCCGATGTCATACAGGAACTTGTGCCAGAACCGGGAGTACAGCAGGTGCAGGGTGGTGTGCTCCATGCCGCCGTTGTACCAATCCACGGGGCTCCAGTATTCCAGGGCCTCCTTGCTGGCCAGGGCCTTGTCGTTGTGGGGGTCCATATACCGCAGGAAGTACCAGCTGGAGCCGGCCCACTGGGGCATGGTATCGGTCTCCCGCTTGGCGGGACCGCCGCAGCAGGGGCAGGTGGTGTTGACCCAGTCGGTCATCTTGCTCAGGGGGCTTTCGCCGTCGTCGGTGGGCTCATAGCTCTCCACCTGGGGCAACACCAGCGGCAGCTGCTCCTCCGGCAGGGCCACCCAGCCGCACTTGGGACAGTTCACCAGGGGGATAGGCTCGCCCCAGTACCGCTGGCGGGAGAACACCCAGTCCCGGAGCTTATAGTTGATCTTCTCCTTGCCGAAGCCCTGCTCCACCACATACTTCTTCATGGCGGGGATGGCTTCCTTCACGGTCATGCCGTTGAGGAACCCGGAGTTCACCATCACGGCGCTGTCGTCCTTGGCCACAAAGGCCTCCTTGGTGACGTCGCCGCCCTTGACCACCTCGATGATGGGCAGGCCGAACTTCGTGGCAAACTCCCAGTCGCGCTGGTCGTGGCCGGGAACGCCCATGACGATGCCGGTGCCGTAGCCCATGAGGACATAGTCGGACACGAACAGGGGCAGGGGCTTGTGGGTCACGGGGTTGATGGCCTCAATGCCCTCCAGCCGGACGCCGGTCTTTTCCTTGTTCAGCTCGCCCCGCTCAAAATCGGACTTGTGGGCAGCCTCCTCCTGATAGGCGGCCACGGCGTCCCAATTCTTAATCTTGGGCTGCCACTCCTTCAGCAGGGGGTGCTCCGGGGAGATGACCATATAGGTGGTACCGAACAGGGTATCGGCCCGGGTGGTGTACACCGTGACCCGGTCGCCCACGTTGGTGTCGAAGGTGATCTCCGCGCCGGTGGAGCGGCCGATCCAGTTGCGCTGCTGGATCTTCACCCGCTCGATGAAGTCCACGTCCTCCAGATCGTCCAGCAGCCGCTGGGCATAGGCAGTGATCTTCAGCATCCACTGGCTCTTTTCCTTGCGGATGACCTCGCTGCCGCAGCGCTCGCACACGCCGTTGACCACTTCCTCGTTGGCCAGCACGCACTTGCAGCTGGTGCACCAGTTCACGGGCATGGTGGTCTTATAGGCCAGGCCCTTCTTGAACATCTGCAGGAAGATCCACTGGGTCCACTTGTAATAGTTGGGGTCCGTGGTATCCACGCAGCGGTCCCAGTCGAAGCCGTAGCCCAGCATTTTCAGCTGGCTGGTGAAGTTGGCGATGTTCTGCTTGGTGACGATGGCCGGGTGGATGTGGTTCTTGATGGCGTAGTTCTCCGTGGGCAGGCCGAAGGCGTCAAATCCGATGGGGTACAGGACGTTGTAGCCCTCCATGCGCTTTTTCCGGGTGACGATGTCCATGGCGGTAAAGGGCCGGGGATGACCCACGTGCAGGCCCTGGCCGGAGGGATAGGGGAACTCGATGAGCCCGTAGAACTTGGGGCGCTTGTCCCCGGTGACGGCGGCATAGGGCTTGGTCTCCTCCCACCGCTTCTGCCACTTTTTCTCAATGGCGGCAAAATCGTACTTCATATGCTTTTCTCCTTCTGATGATAAATATGACAAGAAAAATCCCCCGACCGTATAACGCGGTCAGGGGCGAAATCACTCGCTGTACCACCCTGCTTCCGCGGAGTCTTACACTCCGCGCTCGGGGCGCCTGTAACGGGGCGCGATCGTCCCGCCCTGTTCAGGCGGGAAACTCCGGGGCCAGTACAACGGAGCGCCTCCGCCGGCTCGCACCAGCCGCCGGCTCTCTTCAGGGGGTCCTGCTCCGTCTTTTTCCCTTCGCAGTCTTTTGCGAAAATCAAAGATATTGTACCCGCTCTGCCAGGGTTTGTCAACCCCGGTTTTCCGGGAAAATTCCCCTCTCCGGCGGCAAAAATGTTGACGAAGCAGCCGCCAGCGCTTATAATAAGGAAAAATACCCGGCGCTTTCCCCCTTTGAAGCGCCGCAGAAGGAGCGTTATATGAAACAGATCATCCTCACCGGCGACCGGCCCACCGGCCGCCTGCACGTGGGCCACTATGTGGGCTCCCTGAAGGAGCGCGTGGCCCTTCAGAACTCCGGCAAGTTCGACGAGATCTATATCATGATCGCCGACGCCCAGGCCCTTACCGACAACGCCGAGCACCCGGAAAAGGTCCGCCAGAACATCATGAACGTGGCTCTGGACTATCTGGCCTGCGGCCTGGACCCGGAGAAATCCACCCTGTTCATCCAGTCCATGATCCCGGAGCTGACGGAGCTGACCTTCTATTATATGAACCTGGTCACCGTGTCCCGGGTCCAGCGCAACCCCACCGTCAAGGCGGAGATTCAGATGCGCAACTTTGAGGCCAGCATCCCCGTGGGCTTCTTCTGCTATCCCATCAGCCAGGCGGCGGACATCACCGCCTTCCGGGCCACCGCCGTCCCCGTGGGCGAGGATCAGCTGCCCATGCTGGAGCAGTGCAAGGAGATCGTCCACAAGTTCAACGCCGTCTATGGTGACACCCTGGTGGATCCCCAGATCATCCTGCCCAAGAACCAGGCGTGTCTGCGCCTGCCGGGCATTGATGGCAAGGCCAAGATGAGCAAGTCCCTGGGCAACTGCATCTACCTGTCCGACAGTCCCGAGGACATCCGCACCAAGGTCATGTCCATGTTCACCGACCCCACCCATCTGCGCCGGGAGGACCCCGGCCACACCGAGGGGAACCCCGTCTTCATCTATCTGGACGCCTTCTGCCGCCCGGAGTATTTCCCGGAGTTCCTGCCGGAATACAGCGGGCTGGATGAGCTGAAGGCCCACTATCAGCGGGGAGGCCTGGGGGATGTGAAGGTCAAGAAGTTCCTGAACAATGTCCTCCAGGCGGAGCTGGCCCCCATCCGCCAGCGCCGGGAGGATTGGGAGAAGCGTCTGCCCGACGTGTATGAGATCCTCCGCGTCGGCAGCGAGACGGCCCGCCGCACGGCGGCCGCCACCCTTCACGACGTCCGCCACGCCATGCGCATCGACTATTTCGAGGACAACAACCTCCTGCGCAAGGACTGATTTAATCCCAAAAAAGCGTGCTGCCTGCGGGCAGCACGCTTTTTTGTTTTGGACCTCTTGACAATATCGTGTGGCGATATTATAATGGAAGCATACAATGTCGCGGCACGATATTAAGTGGAAAAACACTGGAAGGAGGTGGAGCGCCGCCATGAAGGAGCGGGGGACTCTGACCGAGTCCATGTTCTATGTGCTGATGTCCTTTTTGCGGGGACAGATGTGCGGCATCGAGATCACGGAGTTTGTGGAGCGGAAAACTAACGGCCGGGTGCGGCTGGGCCCCGGGACCCTGTACACTCTGCTGGGGAAGTTCCAGGAGGAGGGCCTGATCCGGGAGACGGAGATTCAGGGCCGCAAGCGCAGCTATCAGATCACGGAAGCGGGCCGGGCCGCCTTCCGGGAGGAACTGGCGCGGCTGAGGGCCTGCGTGGAGGACGGAGAGGAGGAGAGCGCATGGACCGAGCAAGAAAAGTGAGGAAAATACTTCCGGTATCCCCCTGTGACATCCGGGGGCTGGAGGCCTGGCTGGAGGAGCAGGCCAACGCCGGGCTGTTTCCGGTGTCCATCGGCAGCTGGGCGGTCTTTACCGCCGACGGCGTGCCCGGCACCAGGTTCCGCCTGGAGCCCTATGACCAGGGCAGGACGGCTCCCACGGAGGAGCAGCGGGAGCTGTATCGAAGGGCGGGCTGGTCATATGCCCTGAACGTGGCCCCCGCCGGGTGCTGGCTGTTTTACACGGCGGACCCCGCCGCCGTGGAACTGTACTCCGACCACGAAAGCCGGGGCCTTTCCCTGGAGCGGCTGGAGCGGGCCGCGCGCCGGGCCTGGCAGCGCAGCCTGCTGCTGGGGGTGGTCCTGGCTGCCGTATCCGTGTGGCTGCTGCTGTTCTGGAGCGGGGGTATGGCGGCCCGGGGCGGTCTGCCGCTGGTGTGGCTGCGGGTATTTGACCCGACGTTTCTGGTGCTGCTGCTGTGCCAGGGGGTGGCATTCGGCAGAAGCTGCCGGAACGCGGGACTGCTGCGCCGGGCCTGTCAGGCCCTGCGACAGGGGATGGATATGCCGCCCTCCGCCGGACCCAGCGGGAGGATCGTGTGGGAAAATGTGATCTCCCTGGCGGCGGTTTTCCTGTTGGCACTGCTGCTGGCGGGACAGTGGATGGAGCGCCGGGGCGTCCCCCTGGAGGACTTCCGGCAGCCCTATGTGGAGCTGCAGGAGCTGGAGAGCACCCCGGTGGTCCTGTTTGACCCATCCTCCGGACACGATTCCCGGGCTTATAGGGAGCATTCCCTGCTGGCCCCGGCCTGGTATTCCATCACCCAGCAGGCCCGTAGCCCGGAAAACGGCGCAAGCTGCTACGCGCCCCAGCTGGAGGCCATGTATTTCCGCCTGCTGCTGCCCTCCATGGCCCGGTCCGTGGCCCAGGCCCAGATGGAGCAGTACCGGCTGGTGAACCTGTCCTGGAGCTATGAGACCCTGGAGCATCCGGGGCTGGACTTTGTGCTTCTGGCCCGGGAGCCGGAGGGCCTCTGGCAGATGGCGGCCCTGGGCCGGGGCGGCCAGGTGGCCGTGTTCCTGTACTGCGGCCAGGAGCAGCTGCGGGATCATCTGGACCTCCTGTCGTCCTGGAGGCGGTAAGACGGCGCAAAAAATCCTGTCCCCACAGGGACAGGATTTTTTATGGTCTTTTATGCGTCGATTCCCCGGCTGGTGAGGTACTTCTTCACCATCAGGGCTACCTTGAAGGTGATGGCGTCGTCAAACTCCCGCAGGTCCAGCCCCGTGAGCTTCTTGATCTTCTCCAGCCGGTACACCAGGGTGTTCCGGTGGACAAACAGCTTCCGGGCCGTCTCGGACACGTTCAGGTTGTTCTCGAAGAACTTATAGATGGTGAACAGCGTCTCCTGATCCAGGGCGTCGATGGGATTCTTCTTGAAAACCTCCTGCAGGAACATCTCGCACAGGGTGGTGGGCAGCTGATAGATCAGCCGGCCAATGCCCAGGTTCTCATAGTTGATGACATAGCGCTCGGTGTCAAAGACCTTGCCCACCTCAATGGCGATCTGGGCCTCCTTATAGGCCTTGGCCAGATCCCGCAGGTGCAGGGCCAGGGTGCCGATGCCCACGAACACGGTGCTCTCGCCGTCCACCCGCAGGGCCTCCTCGATGGAGGCAGCTACCTTTTCCAGGTCCTTGCCGCAGGCGCCCTCGGGCATCTGGTGGATCAGGGCCACATCGTCGTCGCCCACGCTCAGCACGAAATCATTCTGCCGGTCCGGGAACATATTCTGCACCACGTCCACGGGAATGGCCTCGGCCCGGTCGTCCACCGGGCGGATGACAAACACGCCCCGGGGCACCTCCGCCGCCACATGCAGTTCCTTGGCCCGCATGTAGATATCGCTGATCAGGATATTATCCGAGATGATGTTCTTAATAAAGGAGCCCTTATCGTGCTTTTCCTCATAATAGACCTTGGCGGCGTTCAGGGCCACGCAGGCCATGGAGCACACGGTGCGTCCCACGCTGTCGTCGCCGCTGGTGAAAACCGCATAGTCAAAGTGGGTGCCCCAGCCGGGCATAGCCTTGAAGGTCTTGCCCTCCATGGTCACGCAGTTGCCCTCCGCCGCGGCGATAGGCTCCACATATTTGGTCCACTTCTTGCCGATACCGGTGAGCTCGCTGCACGCGATCACCGTGCCCTCGGAGTCGATAACGCCGATGGTGCGGTCCGTGGTCTCCTTGAATTGCAGCACAACATTTTGAAAAATTCTTCCAGACATTCTTGTTCCTCCCGCCGATGATTTGGGCTGTGGGTATTTTGTGCAAACTGTCAGGCCGTTACCCCTATTATATCGTCAGAATCACGGATTTGCAAGTATTTTTTTATCTTTTCTACAAATTTCCTGGAAATTTTTTTGCAGTTATGTCGATAAACGCCTCTACCGGCAGTCCGCAAGAGCTTTTTTCTCCTCCGCCGTCAGCATCCGGAAGGCCCCGGGAGCCAGCTCCGGGTCCAGCCGCAGGGGGCCCATGGACAGCCGCTTCAGGTACGTCACCGGCTTTCCCCGGGCCACCAGCATCCGCTTGACCTGGTGGAACTTCCCCTCCCGCAGGGTCACCAGGCACTCCCCCGGCGACAAAATCTCCAGCCCGGCGGGCAGGCACTCCAGTCCATCCCCCAGGGTCATTCCGGCGGCGAAGGCCGCAGCATCGGCAGGCTCCAGCGCCCCCTCCACCCGGGCATAGTACACCTTGTCCACGTGGGACCTGGGAGCCAGCAGCCGATGGGCCAGGGCCCCGTCATTGGTCAGCAGCAGCAGGCCCTCCGTGTCCTTGTCCAGCCGCCCCACCGGCGACAGGCTCCTCCGCCGCAGCTCCCCGGGCAGCAGGTCCAGCACCGTCTGCTGGCGGCTGTCCTCGGTGGCGGACAGCACCCCGGCGGGCTTGTGCAGCATCACATAGGTGAACCGCTCCGTCTCCACCGGCTGGCCGTCCACGGTGATGGCGGCCGCCTCCGGGGCCACCTTCTCCTCCGCCGTCCGGGCGGTCTGTCCGTCCACCCGCACCCGGCCCTGGCGCACCAGCTCCTTTACCTCCCGCCGGGACCACCGTCCGGTTCCGGCCAGGATTTTGTCCAGCCGCTCCATATCTGCACCTCCTGCAATTTCTTCCGTAAGCATAGCATAGTTTTGGGCAAAATGGAATAAGAAATGTACGAGGTGATGGTATGGTGGTATTCATGAAGCGGCGGCAGCTGGCAGCCGCCGCCCTGGGGGTCCTGGCGGCCCTGACGCTACTGTTTGTGATTCCCGGTTGTCAGCGGGACAGCGGCGGGACGGAGCCGGTACAGGCCGCCGACAACGCCGCCCGGGTAGCCTATCTGGAAAGCCTGGGCTGGCAGGTGACGCCGGAGCCACTGGAAACCCTGAGCATTCTGCTGCCGGAGGACCTGTCCGCCCATGCGGAGTATGCGGCCCTGCAAAAGGGACTGGGCCTGCCCTTTGACCGGTGCGGCGGCAAAACCGTCACCCGGTATACCTATACGGTGCTGAACTATCCCGATGTTCCCCAGGGGGTCCAGGCAAACCTGTTTGTCTGCGGCGACCAGGTCATAGCCGGGGACATCACATCCCTGGGAGAAAACAGCTTCCGCAAAAGCCTGGAATTTCCCCAATGAAAAAGCCTCCCCGGCGGCGCAGCCGTTGCGCCGTCCGGGGAATTGTGCTATACGAGGAGATACTCCCATGGACATCACGCAATTTGTCATGGCCTACGGCGTGGAGCAGGACCGCCTATCCCCGCCTGCCGCTGACGGCGGAAAACGCCGCCGCCATCCCCTGCCGCCAGGTGCTGAGAGCCTACTCCGTGTCCTTCACCCGGCAGGATTGAATCCCCCGCCCGCCGGTGGGTTTTTTCACTTGCAGCCGCCGCCGCTTCGTGTTATAATGTACTGTATTATAGGATGGATAGGTAGTATTTTACGAGAGGAGCATCTGTTAATGCGCGTCATCGACCTGGAAAACATCAATTACGCCATGCGCAATGAGACGCAGTTCGTTTTGCGCTGCGAGGAAGTATTTCACGACAAGATCAGCGCCGCTGCGGCGGCGATCCTGTCCAATCGCCAGGAAAAGCCCGTGGTTGCCCTGACGGGTCCCTCCGGCTCCGGCAAGACCACCACCGCCATGCGGCTTCAGGAATACCTGCAGAATCTGGGCGTCAAGGTGTGTCTGCTGAGTATGGACAATTTCTTCCTGCCGCTGGACAAGCGTCCGCCCGAGGCCACAGACTGGGAGTCTCCCTACTGCGTGGACGTGGACACCCTGCTGACCTGCATCTCCCAGCTGCTGGACGGCATGGAGGCCGATATTCCCTGGTATGACTTCAAAAATGGCACCACCGGCGGCTACAGGAAGATGCAGGGTGAAAAGGACTGCATCGTCATCGCCGAGGGCATCCACATGCTCAATCCCCTGATCTTTGACAAGCTCCGGGGCATCGCCAACGGCGTGTATGTGGCCCCCCGGACCCGTATCATCACCAACGATGACAGAATCGTCCGCCCCGAGCAGCTGCGGGTGGCCCGCCGCCTGATCCGGGACTATAACACCCGGGGCCACTCCCTGCAGGAAACCGTGGAGCGGGCCGAAAGCGTGGACCGGGGTGAGATCAACTACATCATGCCCCACAAGGGCAACGCCGCCATTCATATCGACACCTTCCACGATTACGAGCCCTGCATCCTGGCCAAATACCTTAACGAGATTCCCCAGTTCCGCCAGGAGCTGACGCCGGAATATCTGGAAAAGCACGGCCTGACAGACCTGATGAAGGTGGTGGGCGGGGTTCCTCCGCTGCACACCCACTATGTTCCCCGCAACTCCATCGTCCGCGAGTTCGTGGGCGGCAGCTGCTATGAGTATTAAACCTGTCACCTTTTGATGCTTTGAGAGGAGTGGAAATATCATGAAAATCATCACCATCAGCCGTGAATTCGGCTCCGGCGGCCGCGAGCTGGGCAAGCGCCTGGCCGAGGAGCTGGGCATCCATTGCTACGATCACGAGATCATCGAGCTCATCGCCAAGGAGCACGGCTTCGATGAGCGGTATGTGGCCAACATCTCTGAAAAGTGCATCGAGGCCGCCTACCCCACGACCATCGGCCACCGTTTCGCCATGCCCCCGGTGCAGATCATGGACCAGGGCTTCCAGGTAGCCGCCGCCCAGCAGCAGATCATTGAGAACTTCGCCAAGCAGGGGGACTGCGTCATCGTGGGCCGCTGCGCCGACGTGATCCTGAAGGACTATCATCCCCTGAACCTGTTCGTCTATGCCGACGCCGAGTCCAAGATCCAGCGCTGCATCGACCGGGCCCCGGAGGGGGAGCACCTGTCCCGCAACGACATTGCCCGCCGCATGAAGCAGGTGGACAAGAACCGCGCCCAGTACCGTCAGATGTTCGCCGACTCCAAGTGGGGCGCCAAGGAGACGTACCACCTGTGCGTCAACACCTCCGGCCACCAGATCAAGGACCTGATCCCGGGCCTGGCCGCCTTCGTCCGCTGCTGGTACGGCGAAAAGTAACTCCATAAGTTCCGCAAAGTGCTTGACATTCCGGGCAAAAGCGGCTATAACACCCCTCGCTTGCTCGGAGGGCAAGTCATTCGCTGGAAATGACGAGCCGGATAAGGCAACAGGCTGAAACGCCTGTGCTTTATCCGGCTTTTTTTCGTTCCGGGCCTGCGCTTTGCATCTTCATTCCCAAGGAGGCAGTCGTATGAATTTCCTGACGGACAAAATTCGTCCCATCTACTTCAAGTATCTCGCCGCCGCCTTCGGCAGCGCCCTGATCACCTCTATCTACGGCGTGGTGGACGCCGCCATGGTGGGCCAGTATCAGGGCCCCACCGGCACGGCAGCCCTGGCCGTGGTGGCCCCGGTCTGGAACATTATTTATAGTCTGGGCCTTCTCACCGGCATCGGCGGCAGCGTGCTGCTGAGCACCCTGCGGGGTCAGGCCCCCGGCAACGAAAAGCGCTCCAACGAGTATTTCACGGCGGCAGTCCTGGCAACGGCGGTCCTGTCCCTTCTCTCCTGGGCGGCGCTGATTCTCTTTGACCGCCAGCTCCTGACGCTGTTCGGCGCGGAGGAGACCCTGCTGCCGCTGGCCCGGGCGTATCTGTTCTCCATCAAGTTTGTGGTGCCCAGCTTCCTGTTCACCCAGTTGATGTCGGCGTTTCTGCGCAACGACGGCGACCCGGCCCTGGCCACCAAGGCGGTGCTGTTCGGCGGCGTGTTCAACGTGTTCGGCGACTATTTCTTCGTGTTCACCCTGGACATGGGCATCATGGGCGCGGGCAATGCCGAACAGGTGCTGAATGAGTACCATTTTGATCAGCACCACCGGATCGGTTCCGGGGCGTCCGTTGTCATGACAGTAGTACGGGTTCAGTCGTTCATACAGCCACTCATAGTCCATGAGCTTCTCAATCTTCCGCAGCAGATGGCCTTTCGGAACTAGTGCATCCAAATCTACAATGATCGGCTCGTGCCGCGCGTCTTTTCTCCAGCCTTCCATGAAAACACCTCTGTTTCCTCTATTATAGCAGAAATAGGGCCGGTTGGGTAGTTTTTTGACAGACTGAAGCCCTCCGGCGTGGCCGGAGGGCTTATTATATGCTTATCCCTGCACTGCTTTCAGCACCCGGGCATAGATGCTCTGCGCCAGCGGCAGGGCCTCGTCCAGCAGAATCTGCCCCCGGGTGCGGTACTGGGCGGCGAAGGCCGCGTCCCGGATGCTCCCCAGGTTGATGAGCACGTTCAGCCACGCCCCCTGCACGGCGGACCCCAGATGCAGGGCCGCGCAGCCCAGGTCGCTGGCGGCGCTGGCGTTGGACCGGTCCACCAGCCCATCCGTCAGCCGCAGCGCCTCCAGAGACAGCTCCATCATCTCAAAGGGCGTCTTTGTGCAGCCCTGCAGGGCTTCCTGCATGGCGGCGGCCCGGGCCCCCTTCTCCTGGTCCGTGCCCTTGGGCATGGCGAACACGGCGGACACCGCGTTGAAGGCCTCCGTGTCCCGCTCCATCACGTCCAGGAACCGGTGCTCCAGGTCCCGGGCCTTTTCCAGGGTCTCCCGGGCCAGGCCGTCAAACTCGGCGTACTTCTTCCGTCCCACGGTCAGGGACCCCACCATGGCGGTCAGCGCCGCCCCCAAGGCCCCGGCCAGAGCGGCGGCGGAGCCGCCGCCGGGCGCGGGCGCGTCGGAACCCAGCAGGTCCGCAAACCCCCGCACCGTCAATTCAGCAAGCTGCATAGCGTCCTCCTTATTCCATCCCCACCAGGTGATACTCCATCACCTGCTTGTGGCAGTCGAAGTTTTCCAGCTTCAGATAGTATTCCGCGCAGTCGATCAGCGCCTTGGCCGGGGTCAGACCCACCAGCTCCGTGCCGATGATGCGCACGCCCCACCGGTCCGCCAGGGCCCGGATCATCTCATAGGCGTAGTACAGCGGCGTCCCCTCATAGTTCACCATGTTCATGGACACCTGGGCCACGTTCCGGTCCTCCAGCAGCAGGCCGATGGCCTTGCAGAACTTGAACCCGCCGGAGGAGCCCCGGATGGCCTTGGCAATGGACTTGGCGATCTCCACGTTGTCCGTGTCCAGGTTCACGTTGAAGGCCACCAGCGGCATCCGCGCGCCGATGGCGATGATCCCGGCGGTGGGGTGAATTTTCCGCTGGCCGAAATCCGGGGCCCATTCCGGCTCCAGCAGCTTCTCGGGCATTCCCTCGAACTGCCCCTTCCGGATCTTGGCCAGGTTCACCCGCCCCGGAGCCGTGGCCGACTCCTCATACAGGAAGCTGGGGATCCGCAGCTCCTCCCAGATGCGCCGGGCCACCTGCCGGGATAGCTCCACGCACTCCTCCACGGTCATGTCCATGGTGGGCACAAAGGGGATCACGTCCGTGGCCCCCATCCGGGGATGAGCGCCCTGGTGTTTGGTCATGTCGATGACCTCCATGGCCCGCTTGGCCAGCCGGAACGCCGCCTCGCCGATGCCCTCCGGGGACCCCACCAGCGTGAACACGCACCGGTTGTGGGTGCCGTCGGACTGCACGTCCAGCACCGTGCACCCGGCCACGGCCTGGGCGGTCTCCACCAGGGCGTTGAAGGCGGCCTCGTCCCGCTCCCGGCTGACGCTGAAATTGGGGATGCATTCCACAAGCTTCATCATATGTTTTTTCCTCCCTATTCTCTCTTTTTATGCGCTTCCCGGGACGGAGCCCACAGGCCTCGCCCTGGGGGAAATTTACTGCAATTCTCCGCAGACGGCTTCCGCCGCCCGGGAAATGGCGTGGGCCTTCACCAGCTCATCCGCCTGCACCATCAGCGGGTGCATCACCACGTCCTGGTCCACCGGCGGAATCGCCTGGCGGATGCGGTCGTACACCGCCCGGGTGGCCGGGGACAGTCCGTCCTCGCCCCGCAGCCACGCCGCCTGGGCCCCGGCAAACAGCTCGATGCCCAGCACCTTCTGGCTGTTGTCCAGGATCATCAGCGCCTTCCGGGCGGCGGTGGTGCCCATGCTGACGTGGTCCTCCTGGTTGGCCGACGACGGGATGGAGTCCACCGATGCCGGATGGGCGTATACCTTGCTCTCCGACACCATGGACGCTGCGGCGTACTGGGCGATCATGAAGCCCGAGTGCACCCCGCCGTGTCTGGTCAGGAAGGCCGGCAGCCCCTCGGACAGGGCCGGATTCACCAGCCGCTCCAGCCGCCGCTCCGACACGTTGGCGTATTCCGCCAGGGCGATGCCCAGAAAGTCCATGGCCAGGGCCACCGGCTGCCCGTGGAAATTGCCGCCGGAGATGGCCTCATCCTCCTCCGGGAAGATCAGGGGGTTGTCGGTGACGGCGTTGATCTCCCGGCTTACCACGCCCCACACATAGCCGATGGCGTCCCGGCTGGCCCCGTGAATCTGGGGCGTGCAGCGGATGGCGTAGGCGTCCTGCACCTTGTCCGGATTCAGGTCGAAGGACAGCCCGCTGCCCTCCAGCAGCCGCCGCAGGTTCTCCGCCGTGGTGATCTGCCCCGGCTGGCCCCGCAGGGCGTGCACCTTGGGATCGAAGGCCTTCCGGATGCCGTGCAGGGCCTGGCAGGTCATGGCGGCGGCGATGTCCGCCGTTTTGGCCAGGTCCCGGGCGTCATACACCGCCTGGCAGGCGATGGCCGTCATGATCTGGGTGCCGTTGATCAGGGCCAGGCCCTCCTTGGCGGCCAGCTGGATGGTGTCGATGCCGGCGGCGGCCATGGCCTCCCGGCCCGGCATCACCCGGCCCTGATACTCCGCCTCGCCCTCGCCCAGCATCACCAGCACCATGTGGGACAGGGGCGCCAGGTCGCCGCTGGCCCCCAGGGACCCCTTCTCCGGGATGATCGGATGGACCCCCCGGTTCAGCATCTGCAAAAGCGTCTCCATGGTGGACAGGCGGATGCCGGAATTGCCCCGGGCCAGGGCGTTCAGCCGCAGCAGCATAGCCGCCCGCACCACCCGGGTGTCCAGAGGCTCCCCCATTCCGCAGGCGTGGGAGATGATCAGATTCCTTTGTAGTTGGGCCGTCTCCTCCTCCGGCACAAACACCGTGGAGAACTTGCCGAACCCGGTGGTCAGGCCGTATACCACGGCCTTGTCCGCCAGCTTCCGGTCCACATAGGCCCGGGCGGCCCGAATCTTCTCCGCCGCCTCCGGCGCGATGGCCACCGTCTCCCCCTGCCGGGAGACGGCGATGACCTGTTCAATGGTCAGGTCGTGTCCGTTGATATAGATCATGTTCCGTTCCTCCTACTCTTCATGCACGATCCGTCCCTTCTTCATCACCGTGCCCACCAGGTTGCTGCCGAACCGATAGCACACATAGTCCAGGTCCGGCGCGTTCCACAGCAGCAGATCCGCCTGCTTCCCCGGCTCCACGGAGCCGATGGTCCCGGCCCGGCCGATGGCGGCGGCGGCGTTCAGCGTCACCGCCGTCAGCACCTCCTCCGGTGTCATCCGGTATTTCAGGCACGCGATGTTCATGGCCAGCTGCAGGCTGCTGCCGGGGCAGGACCCGGGATTGAAGTCCGTGGCCACCGCCACCGGCACCCCGGCCCCGATCATCTCCCGGGCCGGAGCATAGGCCGCCCCCAGATAGAAGCTGGTGGCCGGCAGACAGCACGCCACGGTGCCTCCCGCCGCCAGACTCCGGATCCCCTCCGGCGGGCATACGATCAGGTGCTCGGCGCTGATGGCCCCGATCTCTCCCGCCAGCTGGGAGCCGCCGATGGCGGCGATCTCGTCGGCGTGGACCTTGGGCCGCAGCCCGTGGGCCAGTCCCGCCTCCAGAATGGTCCGGCTCTCCCGGGCGGTGAACACGCCCTCCTCGCAGAACACGTCGCAGAACTCCGCCAGGCCCTCCCGGGCCGCGCAGGGGATCATCTCCCGGCACAGCAGGCGGATATAGTCCTCCCGCCGCTCCCGGTATTCCTCCGGCAGGGCGTGGGCCCCCATAAACGTGGCCGCCAGCTCCACTGGCTGCGTCTCGTTCAGCCGCCGGATCACCCGCAGCTGCTTGTATTCCTGCTCCGGCTCCAGGCCGTAGCCGCTTTTGGCCTCGCAGGTGGTCACGCCCATCCGCAGCATCTCCGCCAGGACCGCTTCCGCCTTGTGCGCCAGCTGCTCCTCCGACGCCGCCCGGGTGGCCCGGACGGTGGACAGAATGCCGCCTCCCTGGGCCAGAATGTCCAGATACGGCACGCCCCGGAGCTTCTGCCCCAGCTCATTCTGCCGCCACCCGCCGAAGATCAGGTGCGTATGGGCGTCCACCAGTCCCGGGGTCACCAGCCGTCCCCCGGCGTCGATGACCCGGTCGCCCTCCGCCGGAGCAGGGGTCCCCTGCCCCACGGCGGCAATGGTCTCGCCGCATAGCTCCACCCAGGCGTTCCGCAGCAGCGTCACGTCTCCCTGCTGCGTGCCCCGCCGGGCGGAATGGCCCCGGGGCGTGGCCAGCAGGCCGATGTTCGTAATGTAGGTACCCATGGTCCCTCCTTACCGGGTCCCGTGGAGCACGGCGGCGATGATGTCGTCGTCCTCCGGCGCGGCATAGGGCAGGGTGATATGATCCTGCCCCGCATACAGGCGGTTATACTCCATGGCCGTGGTGACGGCGTTGTCGTTCCGGGCCCAGCTGCGCCGGGCCACACCCACCATGGTGTCCCAGGGCATACTCATACGCAGGATGGTGTCCACCCGCTCCGAGCCGTCCAGCACCATGCCGAACCCGCCGTTGATGGACTTGCCGATGCCCACGCCGCCGCCGTTGTGCAGGGCGATAAGGCTCATGCCCCGGGCGGCGTTTCCGGCGTAGCACTGGGTGGCCATGTCCGCCATGATATTGGAGCCGTCCTTGATGTTGGAGGTCTCCCGGAAGGGGGAGTCCGTTCCCCCGGTGTCGTGGTGGTCCCGGCCCAGCATCACGGGGCCGATCTCGCCGTTGCGCACCATCTCGTTGAACTTCAGCGCGATGTTCATGCGCCCCATGGCGTCCTGATACAGGATGCGGCACTGGGTGCCCACCACCATGCGGTTGCGCTTGGCGTCCCGGACCCACACATAGTTGTCATAGTCCTGATACCGCCGGTTGTGGGCCAGGATATACTCCGCCGCTGCGGCGTCGGTCTTGTCCAGGTCCTCGCTGCGGCCGGACAGGCAGCACCACCGGAAGGGCCCGTAGCCGAAGTCGAACAGGCACGGCCCCAGAATGTCCTCCACATAGGAGGGGAACACGAACCCGTCCAGGTCGTTTTCGCCGTTGCGGCACACGTCCCGCACCCCCGCGTCAAACACGGCCTTCAGGAAGCTGTTGCCATAGTCGAAGAAATACGTCCCCCGGTCGTGGAACCGGCAGATCATCTCATAGTGCCGCCGCAGGGATTTGTCCACCAGCTTCCGGAACTTCTCCGGGTCATGGTCCAGCATCTCCGTCCGCTGGGCGAAGGTCAGCCCCTGGGGGCAGTATCCGCCGTCATAGGGCACATGGCAGGAGGTCTGGTCGCTGAGCAGATCCACATGCACGTTGTTGTCATACAGGTATTCCAGCAGGTCCACCACATTTCCGTGATAGGCGATGGCGCAGGGGGTCCGGTCCGCCAGGTGCCGCCGGGCCATGGCCAACGCCTCCTCCAGGCTGTCGGTGCGCTGGCTGACCCACCCCTGGGTATACCGGGTCTCGATGCGGGAGTCGTCCACCTCCGCGATGATGGACACGGCCCCGGCGATCTCCGCCGCCTTGCCCTGGGCCCCGCTCATACCGCCCAGACCCGCTGACACAAACAGCCGCCCGGCCAGGTTCCCGTCGGCGGGAATCCCCAGCTTCAGCCGTCCAGCGTTGAGCAGGGTGTTGAAGGTCCCGTGGACGATGCCCTGGGGGCCGATATACATCCAGCCGCCGGCCGTCATCTGTCCATAGTTGGCCACCCCCAGGGCGGCGGCGCGGTTGAAGTTCTTCTGGTCGTCAAAGGTCCCCACCATCAGCCCGTTGGTGATGATGCACCGGGGGGCCAGCTTGTGGCTGTGGAACAGCCCCAGGGGGTGGCCGGACATGACCACCAGGGTCTGCTCGTCCGTCATGACCTCCAGATACTTCTTGATGAGCCGGTACTGCATCCAGTTCTGGCACACCTGCCCCGTCTCGCCGTAGGTCACCAGCTCATAGGGGTACAGGGCCACGTCAAAGTCCAGGTTGTTGTCGATCATCACCTGGAAGGCCTTGGCCTCGATGCAGCTGCCCTTGTATTGGTCAATGGGCTTGCCGTGCAGCTCCCCCTCCGGCCGGAAGCGATAGCCGTAGATCCGGCCGTGCTCCTCCAGCTCCCGGGCAAACTCCCGGGCCATCTGCAGATGGTGGTCCGGGTGGATATACCGCAGGGCGTTGCGGATGGCCAGGGCCTTGTCCGCCTCGGACAGATGCGCCTCCCGCCGGGGGGCCCGGCGGATCCCCTCCCGAAAGGCGGGGACCTTCGGCAGTTCATAGTCCAGCTTCACCGTCATCGCGTTGTCCACATCATAAAATGCCATATGCTGCCTCCTGTCTTGTATTACGATTATTCCAATTCAATATTATATTCGATTGCCGCAAATCTGTCAATTCATCGAAAAAAAGAATGGTTTTGCCCATTCCATTTGTGCTTTTTTATAATATTCCCCCAAAAGTTTTCTCCGGCTCACCATCCCGGCCAAATCCGGAACCCCCGGCCCCCGCCGCTTTACTGCACTGCCGGGATGACCCCGCACTTTCGCGGATAAAATTTTTTCGTAATCATTTGTTACCGTCTTGTAATCGAATCGTTCTTGCATTTCCCCCGACGGTTTTCTACAATATAAAACAGAATTGATTTAGGGGGACCTTCTCATGAAAAAGAAAACCATTGCCGCCCTGGCCGCAGGGGGAGCCCTGCTGCTGGCCGCCGTTGTCATCGGCGTGCTGAGCCTGGTCCGGGGCTATTTTATTCTGCTGCCGCCCACCCATATGCAGCTCAACGGCCGGACGGAGGAGCACATCTCCGCCTTCGCCGCCTACACGGACCCCGGGGCCCGGCTGCTGCGGGGCGGCGACCCCACCGACGCCGCCGTCACCGTGGAGGGCCGGGTGAACACCGACGTCCCCGGGGACTATACCCTGACCTATCAGGCGGACTTCCGGGGCCGCAGCTACACCGCAAAGCGCCTGGTCCATGTGGAGGACCGGGAGGCCCCGGAGCTGACCCTCACCGGCCAGGCGGAGGTCACCGTCTCCCGCTATGACCTGTTCCAGGACCCGGGAGCCACCGCCCGAGACCGCTGTGACGGCGACCTGACCGCCTCCATCCAGGTAACGGACAAAGCCTCCGGCGACGTCCACACCCTGACCTACACCGTTACCGACAAGGCCGGAAACGCCGCCACCGCCACCCGCCGGGTGACGGTCCGGGACATCGTGGCCCCGGTGATCACCCTGTCCGGCCAGCGGGAGCTGTTCGTTCCCCTGGGCGGCGCCTATCAGGAGCCGGGCTTCACCGCCCAGGACGACGCCGACGGCGATCTGACCGCCTCCGTCACCCGGGCCGGTACGGTGAACACCGCCTCCCCCGGGGTCTATACCCTGACCTATACCGTCACCGACAAGGCCGGCAACACCGCCACCGCCACCCGGCAGGTGTCGGTGTATGAGAATTCCTCCGGCGGAAGCCCCGTGTACCTGACCTTCGACGACGGCCCCAGCGACCGGGTGACCCCCCGGGTGCTGGACACCCTGAAGGAGTATAACGTCCACGCCACCTTCTTCATCGTCAACTATGGGGAGTCCGGCAAGGCCCTGATCCGCCGGATGATCGACGAGGGCCACACCGTGGCCATCCACGGCTACTCCCACGATTACGCCGCCATTTATAAGAGCGACGAGGCCTTTATGCAGAACATCTACCGTCTGCGGGACCGGCTCCGTTCGGACTTCGGGTATGAGGCCGCCATCATCCGCTTCCCCGGCGGCAGCTCCAACACCGTCAGCCGCCAGTACAGCGTGGGCATCATGAGCCGTCTGGCCCAGCGGGTCCAGGCGGAGGGCTTCACCTATTTTGACTGGAATGTGTCCAGCGGCGATGCCGCCGGTACCCCCGCCTCCTCCGGCCAGATCTATAACAACGTCACCTCCGCCCTGCGCCATGGCCGCAGCAACGTGGTGCTGATGCACGACGCCGGGGCCAAGGGCACCACCGCCGACGCCCTGCCGGATATCATCCGCTACTGCCTGGCCAATGGCTACAGCATCCAGCCCATCACTCCCGCCACCAAGCCCGTCCACCACGGCATCGCCAACTGAATACGCCAGGAGCCCGGCTGTCGATTGATGCACAGCCGGGCTCCCGGACATTCTTCGGCAAAGCTCCCAAAAACAGTGCTTTCAGTCTGTTAAATCCTCCAAATATGCAATTCCCGCGTAAAGGTGCGTTGCAGAATGGATGGTGCGGTGTTTACACTGGCAGAGGAGTGTCATCTGCTCCATCCAAGAACGGAGGCTTCACCATGAGAAACAGAATCAGGCTTTTCGGGGGAAAGGAAACGGAGATCTTCCACCTGGACAACCAAGTAGGGGCCATCGCCTTCATTCCCGTTCTCAACGTGATCTATTACCTTGTGACGTTGATCACAGCCAGACAGCGCAGATTCGCCCTCTTTCTGGAGACCGTCCTTCTGCTGGCCATCGGCAGTCTGCTGATCCGCTTATCGACCGGGTGGCTCCTCAGTGCGGTGTTTGCCCTCGTTCTGACGTGCATCGGCATTGGTATCCAGCAGCAGCTGCTGGATACCTCCCCCGACTCCCGGAAGAAGCTGGGATATGTCATTCTGTTTTCCGCGGTATTTGTGCTGGCCATGCTGGCGATCGCATTTGCAGGCCGGAATGCGCAGAACAAAATGCAGCCGGTCTGCCAGGAGGCCCTGGAGGCTCTGACCCAGCGGGACGCGGAACGCTGGCAGTCCTGCCTCCACCCAACCAAGGCGGCGGATGAGCTGCGGGACATGGACGCCTTTTTGTCTGAGCTGGGTATCCCCCTGCGCGGCGACTGGCAGCTGGAGCGTATGACGGGCCACGAGACAGAGATATCGGACAAGGACCGCTACACCACCGCCGAGTTCCGCGCATCGGCGGATGGCCGGACCTACCGGATCACGATCACCCACCTGCGCAGCTGCGAAGGGTCCGGTATCGTGGACTTCACAATTCGCCCGGACTGAAATTCCGTTGAAAAATGAATCCGCGCAGTGCACCGGCACATGAAGCCGGAGGATCACTGCAAAAAGCAGCGGCGGCACTTTCGTACCGCCGCTGCGCTGTTTTTTCTTATCGCCGAATATCCAGGTCCGCCGTCACCTGGTAATAGTCGCAGGCGTGGGCGGTATAGCCGGTGACATAGCTGCGGGAGATCATGTTCATCTCCAGGAAGGAGCAGAACACATAGGCGTTGTCGTCCAGAATGGCCTGCTGCAGCCGGACGGCCAGCTCACTCCGGCGGGCGGTGTCGAACTCCCCGGCCAGCCGGCTGACCATTTCGGTCACCTCCGCATTGTCATACCCGCCGAAGTTATAGCTCATCCCCGGCACACAGCAGGAGGTGAAGAAATACTGGGGGTCCCCGGAGGGGGCGGTGACCATGGCGGAGGCGTACACGTCCCAGCTGTTCAGGTCCGCCAAAAACTCCCGGCGGTTGGCCGTGCAGTTGATGTCCACCTCCATGCCGATGTCCTTCAGGGTGGCCTGGGCGGACTCCGCCAGCAGCGGAAGCTCCTGGCGGCTGGGATAGGTCAGCCAGCGGACGGTCAGCTTCACGCCGTCCTTTTCCCGGATGCCGTCGCCGTCGGTATCCCGCCACCCGGCGGCCTCCAGCACCTGCCGCGCGCCCTCCGGGTCATAGCCCTCGGTGGTCACGTTTTCGCCGCCGAAGCCGGAAAAGCCGTCCGGGAAAGCGCCGGTACCCACGACCCCGTGGCCGTCCAGCAGAGCCGTCACGAAGCCCTGCTTGTCAATGCCCATGGCGATGGCCTCGCGGACGGCGGGGTCCTGCATCACGGGGCTGGCCATGTTCATGGAGGCAAAGAAAGCCCGGGAGGTCTGGATGGCCGAGAACTGATAGTCGTCGTTTTCAAAGTTGGGATACGCCTCATAGGCCATGCCGTAGGCCGCGTCGATGTTCCCGGCCTGCAGGGCCGCCGACAGGGTGTCGCCGTCGGAGATGGTGCGGATGGTCAGCCTGTCCAGCTTGGGACTGCCGTTCCAGTAGTTTTCGTTTTTGGTGAGGGTCAGGTGATCGTCCGTGACCAGCTCCTGCACCACATAGGGGCCGGTACCGGCCACGACGCCCTTCTCAAAGTCGCTGGCGTCCACGTCGATGATGCAGCCGTAGGGGTCCCCCAGATAGTTCATCAGGGCGGGATTGGGCTGGCTGGTGACGATGGTCAGAGTCTGGCCCTCCGCCTGCATATCGGCGATCTTCGTATCGCCGGGGGCACGGTCGTGGTTTTCCAGCAGGTGCTCCAGGCACTGCTTCACCGCCGCCGCATCCATCTTCCGGCCGCTGGAGAAGGTGACATCGTCCTGCAGAACGATGGTCCAGGTCCGGTCGCCGTCATTGCTCCAGGACTTGGCCAGCCACGGCTCCAGCTCCATGGAGTCCGTATACCGCACCAGGGTCTCGCCGATGCCGTAGCGGATGCAGGCCCAGCCGTTATAGGTCCGGTGGGGGTCCACGGTCTCCTCCCAGTTTTCGGAGTTGAAGGTGGTGTCGCCGATGACCATGGTTTTCTCCCCGGTCTCCGGCGCGGTATTCCCGCAGCCGGCCAGAAGCGTCAGCACCAGGCTCAGGGCCGTCAGCAGCAGAAGCGCTCTTTTTCCTCTCATCTCTCTTGTTTCCTTTCTGTTTTTCTATATCACAGCACGCTGTCGATCAGGTGCCGGGTATACGCGTGCTGCGGGCGGCAGATCACCTCATCCGGCGTCCCCTGCTCCACGATTTCGCCCCGGTGCATCACCAGCACCCGGTGGCAGAACTGCTGCACCAGGGAGATGTCGTGGCAGATAAACAGGATGGCCAGGTCCCCCTCCAGGCCGCGCAGCAGGTCCAGGATCTCCTTCTGAACGGTGACATCCAGGGCCGAGGTGGCCTCGTCGCAGATCAGCACCTTCGGCCCCATGGCCAGGGCCCGGGCGATGGCCGCCCGCTGGCACTGCCCGCCGCTGACCTCATGGGGATAGCGCCGGGCAAACTCCCCCGGCAGGCCGCAGCGCTCCATAAGGCGCACCGCCTCCTGCCGGGCCTCCCGGCGGGACAGGCCGCGCAGGCTCTCCCCCACCCCGTCCCCTAAGGTGCGGCGGGGGTCGAAGGACTCCGCCGGGGTCTGGAACACCATCTGTATCTTCCGGTACACCCGGCGCAGGTCCCGGCCGGTGACGGAGGTGATGTCCTCCCCGTCCAGGAGGATGCGCCCTCCGTCGGCGTCCAGCAGCCGGGTGATGAGGTTTGCCACGGTGGTTTTCCCGCTGCCGCTTTCGCCGATGATCCCCAGGCGCTCCCCGGGCCGCAGGTCGAAGCTGACGCCGTTTACGGCCGTCTGCTTCCCCTGTCCCGGGCGGGAGAAGGTTTTGGTCAGCTCCCGAACAGACAGGATCGGTTCCATTTCACGTCCTCCTCAGCTTCGGCACGGCCTCCAGCAGCCGCCGGGTATAGTCCGCCCGGGGCTGCCGCAGCACCTGCCGGGTCTCTCCGGCCTCCACGATCTCACCGCGGTGCATTACCAGCACCCGGTCCGCCATGGCGGCCACCAGCCCCAGATTGTGGGACACCAGCACCACGGCCGTTCCGAAGCTCTCCCGCACCAGAAGCAGCTCCTCCAGGACCTGCTTCTGGGCGGACACGTCCAGGGCGGCGGTAGGCTCATCCGCCAGCAGCACCCGGGGCCGCAGCAGCATAGCCGCCGCAATGCCCACCCGCTGCTGCATCCCGCCGGACAGCTCAAAGGGATAGCTATTCAGGATACGGGGGCCGTCCTCCAGGCCCAGCCGGTCCAGCAGCGCCCCGGCCTGCTGCCGGAAGGCCCTCTTATCCATCGGGCCGTGGGCCCGCATCATTTCGTATAGCTGATCTCCCACCCTGCGGACCGGGCAGAAGGCGCTGCCCGCGCTCTGGAAGATCATGCCCAGCTCCGGGCCGTTCAGCCGCCGCCGGGCCCGGGCGGACAGGTCCGGAAGATTTTCCCCCCGATAGAGGATCTTTCCCCCGGTCACCAGGCCCCCGGGGCCCAGCAGGCCCATGGCGGCCCGGAGCAGGGTGGATTTGCCGCAGCCGCTCTCCCCTACCACGCCCAGGATTTCCCCGGCATGGAGGGTAAAGCTCACGCCGCGCACCGCCCGGACGCCGCCGTAGCACACGTCCGTCTGCCGGTATTCCAGAAGCGCCTCCATAGCCTCACCTCCCCCGGTTTTTGGGGTCCGCATAGTCCCGGACGGCGTCCCCCAGCAGATTGAAGATCATCACCGACACGAAAATGGCGATTCCCGGGGAAAAGGTGATCCACGGCGAGGTGGTCATCAGGCTGCGGGCATCGCTCATCATGCTGCCCCACTCGGCGATAGGCGGCCTGGCCCCCAGGCCCAGAAAGCTCAGGGCCGCCAGCTCCATCATCATGGTGCCGATATCCAGCACGGCCGTCACCAGAATGGGGCCCAGGATATTGGGCAGCATATGCCGCAGCAGAAGCCCCGCCGTGCCGCTGCCGGAGAGCCGCGCCGCCCGCATCCAGGGGGCCTCCCTCCGGGCCAGGGTCTGGCTGCGGGCCAGCCGGGCATATTTGGGCCAGGACACGGCGGCCAGCGCCAGAATGGCGTTGTGCAGCCCGCCCCCCAGGGCCCCGGCCACCGCCAGGGCGAACACCAGCCCGGGAAAGGCCAGGAATATATCGGACATGCGCATGAGCACCGTGTCCGCCCATCCGCCGAAAAAACCGCCGCAAAGGCCCACGGCGGTGCCGAGCACGGTGACCGCCGCCACCAGCAGCAGCGTGGAGAAAATGCTGGTGCGGCTCCCCACAATGACCCGGGACAGCATATCCCGGCCATAACGGTCCGTCCCCAGCAGATGCTCCGCCGAGGGAGGGGCCTTGGCCTGGCTCAGGTCCTGCAAATAGGGGTCATAGGGGGTCAGATACGCGGAAAACGCCGAAAACAGAATCAGCAGCAGGGCCAGGGTCCCGAAAATCACTAGCCGGGTCCTGACGCCGCGCCGGATGGATGGCTGTCTCATTCCCGGCTCACCCCCAGTCGGATCCGCGGGTCCAGCGCGTGGTATAAAAGGTCCGTGACCAGGTTCACCGCTACATAGATCACGGCCATCCACACCACATAGGCCTGGATCATGGGATAATCCCGCATGGTGATGGCGTCCACCGCCAGCTTGCCCACGCCGTCCCACTGGAAAATGCTCTCGATGATGGCCGTGCCCCCCAGCAGACTCCCTACGGACAGGGCCAGCAGGGTGAGGATGGTCAGCATGGCGCACCGGAGCACACTTCCGCGCAGAATGACTCCCTCCCGGACGCCCCGGGCCCGGGCGCCGGTGACGTAGTCCCGGTTCAGCTCCTCCAGCACGGCGGCCCGGACCTGGCGCATATACTTGGCGGACATGGCGATGGCCAGCGTCAGAGTGGGCAGAACGGCGCTGCGCAGGGAGGTCCCCTCCGACAGCACCGGCAGCAGCCTCCACCGGATGGAAAACACCTGCATCAGCAGCAGAGCCACGAAGAAATTGGGCAGGGCGTTGCCGATGAAGCTGCAAAACCGCAGGAAATAGTCCGTGAACCGGTCACGGCGCACGGCGGCCAGGATGCCCAGCGGCACCGACAGCAGCACCGTGGCCGCCACGGACAGGGCCGTCAGCAGCAGGGTGGCCGGCAGCTTGGACACGAAGGTGCCGAACACGTCCCGGCCGGACACATAGCTTGTGCCCATGTCGCCGGTCAGCAGCCCCCCCAGCCAGGAGAAATACTGGCTCAGAAACGGCCGGTCCAGTCCCAGCTCCGCCCGCTTGGCGTCGATGATCTCCTGGGACACCGCCCCCTTGTCGCCGTACAGCTCGGTGATGGCGTCGCTTCCGGCCAGGCGCATCATGGCGAAGGACAGAAACGTGACGCCCAGCAGCACCGGGATCAGCTGCAGCAGCCGCTTGAGAATGTATCGCCTCATGCCGCCACCTTACTGCGGCAGGGGACACTTCCGGGCCTCCACCAGGAACATGGGGGTGGAAGCGTTGTTGATCCGCTCCTCCCTGGTCCAGACCTGCCGCCAGATCTCGGTGTCCGCCGCTGCCTGCAGCCCCAGGCCCCGCAGGACCCCCAGGTCCCAACCCGGCCGCATACGGGCCGACAGCGGTGCCTGCCGGGCGATGGCCTCCATGGCGGACACATCCGTTCCCGCCGTCTCGTCCCGGACGTCGGAGGCCCACAGGTTCTCCCGGTCCCGGGCATGGGCCTGCTCCGCCCCCCGGTCCCACAGATAGCGGTACCAGTTGGCGTCGAAGTTCAGCAGCACCCCGCCGGGCTTCAGCACCCGGGACCACTGGCCATAGGCCCGCTCCGGGTCCCGGAGGTTCCAGGTCACGTTCCGGGTGACCACCACGTCGAAGGAGTCCGCCGGAAAGGTCAGCTCCTCGGCGTTCATCTGCCGGAAGCGGATGCACCCGGCCAAAGCCCCGGCGTTGCGCCGGGCCTCCTCCAGCATGGAGGCCGTGTAGTCCACCGCCGTCACCTGATAGCCCAGCTCCGCCAGAATGATGGCAAAAAAGCCCGGCCCGGTGCCCACGTCCAGCACCCGGATCTCATCCGGGCGCTTCCCTGGGTGGTTTCCGGCGATTTTCCCGGCGATCACGCCCCGCCACACGGCCTTCTGATCGGTGGCCAGCTCCTCCCGGTTGACGGCGGAGTAGCCGGAGGCCCGATGGGTCCAGTAGTGGATATTTTCTTCCTCATAGGTGGCAAATGTACGCATAATGTGCTCCTCTCTTTCCGTCAGGGCTTCCGGGCCGCAATGCCGAACATGGGCGCGTGCTCCAGGTCCAGGGGCCCCAGAATCCGCCGCCCCACCCGGGTGTCCACCCGGCAGTCCGCAAAGCCGATGCCCTCCAGCACCTCCCGGTCCCAGGCCGGGCGGGCCCGGCCCACGTCCATGGTCAGGGTGATCTCGTCGTTTTCCCGCTGCAGCCGGTCAGTCATGCCCACATGGCCATAGGGGCTGTCCGCCGGCACCCGGCGGTTCTGGGTGCTGCGGCTGCGGACGTTGGCGGCGTAGTCCGCGTCGAAGTTCAGCAGCACCCCGCCGGGCTTCAGCACCCGGAACCACTGGCCATAGGCCCGCTCCGGGTCTGGCAGCGTCCAGGTGAGGTTCCGGCTGATAACGGCGTCAAAGCATCCGTCCTCATAGTCCAGAGCCTGGGCGTCCATCTCCCGGAACACGATGTCCAGCCCCCGCTGGGCCGCCAGGGCCCGGGCCTCCTCCAGCATGGCCGGGGTCAGATCCACCCCCTCCACCCGGTGTCCGGCCTGGGCCAGCAGCACCGCGAAAAAGCCCGTCCCCGTTCCGACATCCAGAACCTTTAGTTTTCCGTTTTCCGGTAGGTGCTTTTCCAATTCCTGGAACCACTTCCGGCCCATCTCGTCCTCCAATTCGTTTCTCCGGACGGTTCCGAAGTCGTGGGACCGCTGGGTCCAGTAGCGTTGCACTCTCTTTTCCAATTCCGAAATCATGGCCATGCTTCCTTTTCTGGTTTCCGTTTGCGGCTATGGTGCGCCGCATTTTTCTCTATTGTAGCGGCTTCCGCCCCGCTGCGGAAGCCTCCCGGGGGGATAAAATTTCAGGAATTCGGAGCAGCGGGATGGTGGCGGCCGAGGCCGGCGTGCCGGGTGTGCCGATCAGGATGGCGGTGATGGAACCGCCGTAAATCGCGCCGAAGGAGATGGCCAGCAGCATGGAAATACTGGCCGCGGGGTCCATGCCATAGGTAAAGGGCAGCAGCAGCGTCACGCCCATCACCGAGGTCAGGCCCGGCATTGCGCCGATCATGATGCCGCCCATAGTACCGGCGATCATCATCAGAAGATACTGAGGAGACAGCAGCTCACCCAGCGCTGTAATTACTCCCATATAAACCTCCGTTCTAACTCATATCAGCCCAACAGGCCGGAAAGGATTCCGTTGGGCAGAGGGACCTTCAGGAACATACCGAAGATGGCATACAGCACCACAGGCGCCAGGATCGACACGGCCAGCATCAGCGGCCACGCCTTTTTGAACGGCTCGTTGAGCAGCAGGGCCATCATCACGAACATGACCCAGATGCTGTCCAGCACGAAGCCAAGAATTTTCAGCAGAACAAAATAGGCCACGGCGGCGGCAATGCCGATCAGCAGCTTCTTGCTGAACAGCTCCGCCTTTTCACTGCCGTCCTTGCGGAGCTCCTGGATAATCAGAAGGACGCCGCACACTGCCAGGCCCACACAAACGGCCTTGGGGAAAGCGCCGGGGCCGATCTCCGTCTGACCCGGCAGCATCTTGAAGGTATCGGCGTAAAAGAAGAAAAATGCGGCAACCGCTATCAGAACCACGGAGAATACAATATTCAGCTTTTTCATAAGTTCTCCTTTCGAGTGTGGGCGGTACACACCCCTGTGCGTACCGCCCACTTGAGTCGGTTAAGACGATCAGTTCGCAGAATTCAGATAAGCGTTGATGATCTTCTCAAAGTTGCCGGACATGCTGTCCAGAATGTCGTTGGTCTCCTGAGCGTTCAGGGGCATGTAGGTCATGTTGGCAGCCTCGATCTTCTCGCGGCAGGCATCGCTGTTGATGACCTTCTCAAAGCCGTCGCACAGAGCCTTCTTCACGTCGTCGGGGGGATCCTTGTTGACGCACAGGCCGCGCAGAGCCACGATGGTCAGATCCACGCCGACCTCCTGGAAGGTGGGCACGTCAGGATAGGCCTCCAGGCGCTCGGTGTTGGCCACAGCCAGGACCTTCAGCTCGCCGCTGGCGATGTTGGAGGCAGCCTCGGCGGCGGAGCAGGTCACGGCGTCCACATGGCCGATGATCTCGCGCTGCTCCTCCATGTTCATGGCGACGTTCTCGCCGGTGCTGCCGCAGATGGAGATGGACTGTGCGCCGTTGTCCAGCAGCCAGGTCAGATACTTCTCCATGCCCTTCTTGTTATAGGTCTGGTCAGCGTTCCAGATGGTCATGGACGCAGGGCAGATACCATAAGGCTTCTTGGCGGTTTCTTTCACTTTCATGATGATTCTTCCTTTCCCATTTTTATCTGTTGGATTTTTATGTAACCTGCTTCTCAGGAAGGGATAAGAAAAATTTTTAATTTTTAATTTTTTATGGTCTGAAAAAAGATATCCCTTTCCGATGGCTCAAGGTTATCCCATTGTGCAGTGGAGCGGATAACGGCGCGGCGGTCCGGAGCTTGTTCCGGACCGCCGTCAACTCATGGTTGGGGATATCGTTTCGTTTATGCGTGCATTTTGATCAGGATTTTCTGGCAGGCGCCCTGGATATGCTCCTCAATGATGCTGTGGGCCCGGGAGAAATCCCCCGCCCGCAGGGCATCGAGCACCATCTCATGGTCGCCGGAGGCGCTCTCCTGCTGCACCCGGGTGTGGCTGGCCAGCAGATAGTTGGCCACAATGAACTGGCCCTGGATCCGGTCATAGACCTCGCTGAGACACCGGTTCCCGGCCTGCTCCACCAGCACCCGGTGGAAGTCCAGGTCCGTGCGGCGGGCACTGACCACATCGTCCGTTTCGTTGGAGAGGATGCACTCCCTGGCCAGACGGTCCAGCGTCTGATAGTCCACCGGCAGCGCCTTGCGCTGAATGTCCGTCAGTGCCTGATGCTCCAGCAACAAGCGTATCTCGATGATGTCGCACACTTCCTTCTCGCTGAAGGTCGGCACGGAGAAATGTCCCTTGCTGGAAAACACCACCATGCCCTGGGTATGCATCCGCTTCAGAGCCTGCTGCACCGGCGTCCGGCTGACGCCGTAGCGCTCGGCCAGCTCGTCCAGGTTCAGGGCCTGGCCCGGTAAGCAGTTTCCCCGCAGGATCTCCTCCAGAAATGCCTCGTGGATCGTCACGTCCAGGTTCTTCTTCAGTGCCATATAATTCACCATTCATCCTTGTTTTTGTCTCTCTGCTTTACATGCCTATCATACAGCCTTTTTCTGTAAAAAGCAATACACAAAGCTTACAATTTAATTTTTAATTTTTTATTAGAAATGCAAAAAGGGAGTCAGTGAAAGTCCTTGCAAAATCCCCGCCTCAGTAGATGAGGCGGGGATTTTGGGAAAAATCTTGGGCTTACGGCAGGAGCTTGTCCCACCAATCCGACCAGGAGCCGAAGCGGGTGTCGTCGTCATCGTCGTCATCGCCAGGGATGATGGGGAAGATAGAGGGCTTCTTGTTGTGCACCGGGCACAACTCGCCCTCCTCCTTGCCGGTGAGGGTCTGGAGCAGGTACTCGTCGTCCTGGGCCTTGATGTTCTTGATGATCTCGCGGTTCCAATCCAGGGCGGCAATCTCCACCACGCTGCTGGCAGGGCAGTATTCCGTGGCCAGGTGCTTGCCGTCCTTGCAGTAGCGCACCATCTTGTGGACGTTGCAGCTTTGGGTGGGGGCGGTGTCTGCCGCCACGGTGACGGTGGTGACGCGATTGCCCCGCAGATCGTGGGTGCAGGCGTCGGTGGCCAGCAGGCCGCTGTCCTGGCAGACGGTGACCTGGACCAGGCCGGAGCAGCTGTTGAAGTCCTTGTTCTCCAGGCCGTCGTGGATGCGGCGCATGACCTCACGCCACAGCACGGCGGAGGGGTTGCCCAGGGACTCGGAGAACCGCTCGTTGGACTTATAGCCCGTCCACACAGCGGCGCTGTAATAGGGGGAGAAGCCCGCGAAATAGCGGTCGCGGTTTTCGTCGGTGGTACCGGTCTTGCCGGCGATGGTCATGCCGGAGAAGCGGGCCTCGCCGCCGGTGCCGCTGGTGATGACGCTCTTGAGGGTCTGGCGGATGATATAGGCGGTGGTGGCTTTCATGGCCACGTTGGACTCCTTGTTGTTCTCGCAGACCAGGTTGCCCTGGGAGTCCTCCACCCGATAGAAGGTCCGGGGCGGGGTGTACACGCCGTCGTTGACGAAGGCGCCGTAGGCCGCCGCCATCTCCTCGGTGGTGACGCCGTATTCATAGCCGCCCAGGCCCATGTTGCCGGATTGCTGGCTGTCGGCCTGGGTCAGGGTGGTGAAGCCCAGCTTCTCCACCATGAAGGTGTAGGACTGATAGGTGCCCAGCTTCTCCACCGTGCGCACGGCGCAGGTGTTCAGAGAGCGGACCAGGGCGGTATAGAAGGAGGTCAGGCCCCGGAAGCCGCTGCCGGAGTTGGAGGGCCATGCGCCGTAGCCGGGCAGGTCCCGGACGGGATAGTCGTCGATGGCGGAGGCGGCGGTGATGGTGCCGTTATCCAGAGCCGGGGCGTACACGGACACGGGCTTGGTGGCAGAACCCGGCTGCCGGGCCGACGTGGCCCAGTTCCAGCCCCGGTCCACCTCCTTAGCGCCGGTGCCGCCCACCATGGCCACCACATCCCCGGTGTAGGGGTCCACAATGGTGATGGCCGCCTGGAGGGGCTCGCCCTTGGAGTCGGTGTAGTTCGCATAGTTGGTGTTTTCAAACACGGACTCCGCAATATCCTGGATCTTGGGGTTCTGGGTGGTATAGATCTTGTAGCCGCCGTTATAGACCTTGCTGACGGCCTTTTCAAAGGCGGTGCGGACATAGCCGTCGGCATCCGCGGGGTCGTCGGTCAGGCCAAAGACCTCCACAAACTTCTCGGCCACATCGGTGATGACCTCGTCGGTGAAGTAGGAGTTGTTGGCGGTGCTGACCACGGCGGGCTTTTCGTCCTCCTCCTGGGGCCCCACATAGTTGCCCAGGTTGGTGTAGCCGTTGGTGAATACCACCTCCTCGGCTTTGGCGGCGTCATAGGTGGCCTGGTCGATCTTTTCCTGGGCCAGCATGGCGTCCAGCACGTCCAGCTGCCGGTTGCGGTTCTGCTCCCGGGTCCAGTCGCTGCGCAGGGGGTCATACTGGGAGGGGTTGTTGGTGATGCTGATGAGACACGCGCACTCAGCCAGGGTCAGCTCGGACACGTCCTTGTGGAAGTATGTCCGGGAGGCGGTCTGCACACCGTAGCACTGGTTGCCCAGGTAGATGGTGTTCAGGTACATCTCCAGAATCTCGTCCTTGGAATAGTCCTTTTCCAGGGCCAGAGCCCGGTACACCTCCGTCACCTTGCGCTTGACGGTGTTCTCGTTGTTGCCGGTGACGTTCTTGATGAGCTGCTGGGTGATGGTGGAGCCGCCCTGGGTATTGCCGTTGGTGAGGGTACGGAACACGGCCCGGACAGTGCCGTGCCAGTCCACGCCGTGGTGGCTCTCGAAGCGCTTGTCCTCGATGGCGATGGTGGCATTGCGGAGGTTCTTGGGGATGGAATCAAAATCCACCCAGATGCGGTTTTCGTCGCCGAACAGGGTCTGGTACATGACCAGCTCCTTGGTATCCGGATCCTGATAGTACAGCTCCGTGGACACCTTCTGGTCATACTCGGACATGTCCACCTCCACATGCCCCTTCAGGGACGTGTTGACGTAGGTCATGAAGATCCCCGCGAAGATGGCGGAGGTCAGCACGGTGACCAGGAGGATGGTACCAAGGACGATGCCGATGGTCCGCCCCACACGGCGGCCCTTTCCGGACTTTTTCCCTGTTTTGGCGCTCTGCTCTGTCTTTTTCGGCTGGTTGTCTTTGTTCATAGACAGGGCACCTTCCTTTCTCTGTTACTGGTGTATGCGCCGCACCGATCGCGGCATGGATGAGAAAACATTCTATTCCATAATAAAAACCATTGTACCATACCTGTCAACTGCTGAAAATTGTCATTTGATAAAAATTTCGAATTATTACATAGATTTTACGCGGAAAAACCGAAAAAATCCTCCTGTTCTCTCACCATATGGCCGCAAATTCACCTCTCCGTTCCCTCCAACTCCCTCCCCCGGCGGACTCTTGACGGATCCCCTCCCCTGTCGTATAATCAGTGGGCCGCCGAAGGGCGGTCAATTCTCAGAAAGCCTGGTGCAAGCTGTGTTTATCCATCGACTGCGGGGCCAGATGTCCGAATCCATGCTGACAGCCTCCTTCATCATCGTATCCGGCGGCCTTCAGGACGCCTATACCTATCTCTGCCGGGGCGGCGTTTTTGCCAACGCCCAGACCGGCAACATTGTGCTGTTCAGCGCCTATCTGTTTGAGGGGGCCTGGGACCACTGCCTGCGGTATCTGATCCCCGTTCTGTCCTTTATGGCGGGAATTTTCGCGGCGGAATGCATCCACCGCCGCTTCAAGCACATGGAAAAGGTCCACTGGCGTCAGCTGATTATCCTGGCGGAGATCGCCGTGCTGTTTGCGGTGGGCTTTATGCCCCAGTCACTGAACACTGTGGCCAACTCCCTGGTGTCCTTCTCCTGCGCCATGCAGCTGCAGACCTTCCGCAAGGTCCGTGGCCACGCCTACGCCAGCACCATGTGCATCGGCAACATGCGCAGCGGCACAGAGGCCCTGTGCGCCTATTTCCACACCCATGAGCCGGAGGCCCTGCGCAATGCCCTGACATATTTCGGCGTCATCGGCCTGTTCGCCCTGGGTGCCGGTCTGGGAGCCCTGCTGACCGGCGCATCCGCCGTCCGGGGAATCTGGGTGTCCTGCGCCCTGCTGACCGTCAGCTTCCTGGTCATGTTCATCCACGAGGAGCGCCGGGCCTGAGCATCCGCTCATCGTATAAATATATCCCCCGGCGCAATGCGCCGGGGGATGCCTGTTCTATAGCCTTATTTACTTACCACTCCAGGTTCTTTCCGGTCTCCTTGTCGAAAACGTGGGCCACGTTGCCGCCGAAGATCATGTTGACCTCGCTGCCCATGGGGAAGTGGGCGGCGGCGCCGTTGGTGGGAACAATGACGATCACGTCCTTGCCCTCGGCCGCCACATGCAGGTGCACGGAGGAGCCCATCATTTCGGACACGTCCACGGTGCCCTTGATGCCGTCGGCGCAGAGCATCAGGTGGTCCGGGCGCACGCCCAGGGTCACGTCCTGCTCCGCCACGTTGTGCTCGGCCAGGCGCTGCTGCTTCTCGTCGGACAGCTCCACGGTGACGCCGCCTACGGTGACGGCATACCTGCCGTTCTGCCGGGTCAGCTTCGCGTCGAAGAAGTTCATCTGGGGCATGCCGATGAAGCCCGCCACGAACAGGTTGGCCGGGTGGTCGAACACCTCCTGGGGGGTGCCGATCTGCTGGATGAAGCCGTCCTTCATGATGACGATCCGGTCGCCCAGGGTCATGGCCTCGGTCTGGTCATGGGTGACGTAGATAAACGTGGTGTCGATGCGATCCCGCAGCTTGATGATCTCGGCCCGCATCTGGTTGCGGAGCTTGGCGTCCAGGTTGGACAGGGGCTCGTCCATCAGGAACACGGCGGGGTCCCGGACGATGGCCCGGCCAATGGCCACACGCTGCCGCTGGCCGCCGGACAGAGCCTTGGGCTTGCGGTCCAGATACTGGGTGATATCCAGAATTTCGGCGGCCTCACGGACCTTCTTGTCGATCTCGTCCTTGGGCAGCTTCTTCAGCTTCAGGGAGAAGGCCATGTTTTCATACACGGTCATGTGGGGATACAGGGCATAGCTCTGGAACACCATGGCGATGTCCCGGTCCTTGGGCTCCACGTCGTTCATCAGCTTGCCGCCGATGGTCAGCTCGCCGCCGGAGATGTCCTCCAGACCGGCGATCATCCGCAGGGTGGTGGACTTGCCGCAGCCGGAGGGGCCCACCAGCACGATGAACTCCTTGTCCGCAATGTGCAGGTTGAAATCCTGCACCGCCACCACGCCCTCGTCGGTGATCTGCAGATTGCCCTTTTTCTGAGGCTCGCCCTTTTTGGCCTTCTTGCTCTCCGCGTTGGGGTACACCTTCTTGAGGTTTTTCAGAATGACCTCTGCCATAATATACAGACTGTAACCGTTCTGCCTCCGCATGGAACGGTCTCGCGCCCGGCGAAGCCGCAGCGCCTTACGGCAGGTCTCCACACTGCCGCACCGCCAGTCTCAGCGGGACCTGGTTCCTCCTTTGTTTTTCCGCCGGGGGCCAAGAAAGTGGAGTGGCCGCCGCCGGTTGGAATAGGATGCATTTATTTTACCACCCCTTGCCGCCCTTTGGCAACCGCCTTTGGTCAAAATTTTCCGCATTTCACTGCCTTTATAGGAAAACTCTGCAAAAAACGCCGTCATCGCCCGTTCTTTTTTCTGTTATAAGAAATGATTATTGTATTTTCAGATTTTGTCTATTGTAAAAGGATGCGAATTATGTAAGGATACTGTGTGCCTGTTGGTGCACACATTATAGATAAAGTGTTCTTTGTTCAAGGACAGGTAAATTATTTTAAAGGAGCGGGATAACATGCACAAAGCGTTCAAAGCCTGCACCGCTGTTCTGCTGGCCCTGGTTATGACGGTCAGCCTGGTCAACGGCGCACTGGCAGCCGTCGTCCGCAATGACGACGACACCATCAGCTACGAGCCCCTGGAGCAGGGTGTTTACTCCAAGGGCGGCTACACCATCGACAAGGTCTCCCACCCCACGCTGGGTGCCGGAGAGGTAGACGGTATCCTGACCGGCGACCTGCAGGACCGGGGCCAGAGCTACTCCTGGTCCATGGCCGAGGCCGGTGACTATGTCTACATCGGCACCTGCTACAACTCCACCTACTACATCTATCACAACAACGTCAAGACGTCCCTGGACGCCATGAAGAAGGAGGGCAAGCTGGACCAGAACGTGGACACCAGCCGGGCCGCGGCAGATTTTGTGAAGGTCATGTTCGGCACGGACACCTTCGATGAAACCCCCATGTCCCAGTGGACCCCCGTGATCATGGCTGTGAACCGCTACACCGGCGAGGCCCAGGTGATCTTCCGGGAACGGGACATCCTGAAGGATTACCCCGACATCTTCCCCGGCTATCCCCCTTATCTCAAGGGCGTGAACTATCTGGCCGGCTATCGCATGGCCTTTGAGTTCAAGGGCAAGATCTATTTTGCCGGCATGGGCAACCCCACCGCCACCCTCATCGAGGTGGACCCCGAGACCAACGAGTGCTCCATCGCCTATCACAACATCAACTACACCCAGGGCGTGTCCAACGGCGTTCACGGCCTGCTGGTGTTTGACGACGAGATCTATATGTGCCTGGCCTCCGACAACTACGACGGCAAGGGTACCCCCGGCGGCATCATCGTGGCCAGCTCCGATCCCACCGCGGGTCTGAGCTCCTGGCGGCGTGTGGCAGATCAGGACGACTTTGACGGCCTGCCCGCCGTTATGAAGACCGACGGCCTCAACGGCGGCGGTATCTGGGACATCATCGAGTATAACGGCTCCATGTACGTCACCGTGGTCACCGACAAGTCCATCGACGGCCACATCAACAAGCAGGGCTTCGCCATGTATCGCGGCGACAAGCATGAGGACGGCAGCTTCACCTGGACCCGGGTCATCGGCGACCACGGCACCAGCGGCTACGGCTTCGGCCTGGGCATCAACTACTCCATGAGCTGCAACATGTGGGTGTATAACGGCTATCTGTACCTGGGCACCTACAACGATCCCATGCTGGACCTGGCGGAGGTCCCCGCCTCCGGCAACTTCGAGCTGCTGTACAACGATCTGGACCATTCCATCTATCTGTACCGCATGGACGCCGACGGCAACTTCCAGCAGGTGGCCGGTAAGGACGACAACCCCTATTTCCCCGACGGCCCCATCGGCAACCTGGGCGCGGGGCTGGGTAACAACTCCAACCAGTATGTCTGGCGCTACGGCGAGCACAACGGTGAGCTGTACATCGGCACCTATGACACCTCCACTCTGACCTATCAGTTCACCCAGATCACCGACGGTCAGGTGGCCAATATGGACTATGCCGACATCAGCGGCCGGGCCGATATGCTGAAGGACGCCGTGCTGGAGGTTCTGCAGCAGCACGACAACAAGTATCTGAACTGGTTCCTGGATACCTTCCTGTTTAACAAGTACACCGCCTCCCTGTTCCAGCAGCTGGCAGGCTTTGCCACGGACATGTCCGCTGACAAGAACCCCGTGCCCGGTTACCGGAACATGCTGGAGGAGTATGAGGCCTTCAAGCAGAAGGTGTTCGATGGCCTGGGCATCAAGCTGGACAGTGCCAACTTCGCCCGGGAGTATGCCCAGGTCACCGGCGTGGCTATGTGCAGCGCCGACACCCAGGGCCTGAAGGATGACCTGAAAAGCGCCGTGAAGGCCATCTTTGCCGCCCTGGACAAGGCTGTGTATGACGACACGATCCACAACTTTGTGTACTACTTCGGCTGCAACTACTATGCCCAGCAGAGCGAGAACGGCTTTGACCTGCTGGTGTCCAAGGACGGCGTGAATTTCGACGCCATCACCCGGGACGGCTTCGGCGACGGCTCCAATCACGGTCTGCGCACCATCTGCTCCACCGAGAACGGCGTGTATATGGGCACCGCCAATCCCTTCTACGGCACCCAGCTGTGGCGCATGTACAGCGCCGAGGACAAGCCCCTGGTGAAGGAGCATACGCATCAGTGGTCCGATACCTGGTCCTCCGACGGCGAGAATCACTGGCATGACTGCCTGGCTGACGGCTGCACCGTTACGGATAACGCCCAGAAGGACGGCTTTGGTGCCCACACCTTCGTGGATGGCGTCTGCTCCGTCTGCGGCTATCAGCAAACCGGCAGCGGCTCCGGCGGTGACGCCGGAGGAAGCGGCCAGCCCAGTCAGCCCAGTCAGCCCAGTCAGCCCAGTCAGCCCAGTCAGCCCGGTCAGGGCGGCGACTCCGGCAATACCGGCAACACCGGCAACACCGGCAACTCTGGCAACACTGGCAACGCTGGCAGCAACAGTCCCAAAACCGGCGACATGGGCGTGGCCCTGTGGTCCACCCTGGCCGGTCTGTGCGGCTGCGGGCTGATTGCCGTGGCTGTCAAGTCCCGCTATAAGGGCAAGCGCGTGGCCTGATTCCCCTTAAATTTATCAAGGCTCCCGGCCAACCGGCCGGGAGCCTTATTTTATGGAAAAGCCCTTTTCATTTCCCGCCGCCTGCGATATAATAATGTATTATTGTATCCTGGAGGTGCCGCATATGGAGAAGACCCGCCGCGAGATCATGGACCGGGTATATCTCACCTATCTGCCTGCCAAAAAGTTCAAAACCGGCTGCCTTTCCGCGCAGTTCATCACGCCCCTGCGCCGGGAGACGGCGTCCTGCGGCGCGCTGCTGCCGCTGGTGCTCCAGCGGGGCACCATGAGCTGCCCGGATATCCAGCAGCTGTCCGCCGCCATGGACCAGCTCTACGGCGCACAGATCAACCCCACCATCCGCAAGCGGGCGGAGTGCCAGTGCATCGGCTTTGTGGCCTCGGTGATGGACGACAGCTTCGCCCCCCAGGGAGAAAAGCTGCTGGAGCCCACCGCCGCCCTGCTGGGGGAGCTGCTGCTGGACCCCGTCACCCGCAACGGCCGGTATCTGCCGGAGTATGTGGACAGTGAGCGGGCCAACCTGCTGGACAGCATCCGCTCCATCCGCAACGACAAGCGGGACTGGGCGGACCTGCGGCTTCTGCAGGAGATGTGCCGCTATGAGCCCTACGGCGTCAGCCGTCTGGGCGACGAGGCTGCCGCCGCCGCCATCAACAACCAGAAGCTCCATGCCTACAGCCGGCAGATGATGGCCGCCTCCCGGCTGGAGCTGTTCTACTGCGGCAGCGCCCCCATCTCCCGGGTGGAGGACGCCCTGCTGGAGGCCTTCGCCGCCCTGCCCCGGGGCGCGGGCCTAGACCCGGAGCCGCCCCGTGCCGTGGCCGCCCCGGCGGAGCCCCGCATCATCCACGAGGCCATGGACGTGACCCAGGGGAAGCTGTCCATGGGCTTCCGCTGCGCCACCGACGACATGCCCGCCATGATCCTGGCAAACCTTCTGTTCGGCGGCACCAGCAATTCCAAGCTCTTTATGAACGTCCGGGAGAAGCTGTCCCTGTGCTACTACGCCTCCAGCACCTATGTCCGCTCCAAAGGCATCCTCACGGTGTCCTCCGGCATCGAGACCGCCGACTATCAGCGGGCCCTGGACGAGATCCTTCACCAATTGCATGAGATCCGGGACGGTCACTGGGAGCCCTGGGAGCTGGAGGGGGCCCGCAGCACCATGCGCAGCGCCCTGACCTCCCTGTCGGATTCCCAGGGAGCCCTGGAAAACTACTGCCTGGGGCAGGCCGCCACCGGTCAGAGCGAGGACCCGGAGACCATGCAGCGCCTGCTGGACCAGGTGACGCCGGAGCGCATCCGGGCCGCCGCCCAGAGCGTAACCCTGGACACCGTATACTTCCTGCACGGAAAGGAGGAGGCCTGATGAAAACCCTTACCTACCCCCGCATCGGGGAAAAGGCCATCTGGGAGACCCTGCCCAACGGCCTGCCCGTCTGCGTGGTGCCCAAGCCCGGCTATGCCCGGAAGTTCGCTTTCTTCACCACCCGCTACGGCGGCATGGATATGCGCTTTCAGCTGGACGGCCAGTGGCTGGACACCCCCGCCGGCATCGCCCACTATCTGGAGCACAAGATGTTCGACACCGCCGATGGCAGCGCCATGCAGGACCTGGCCCGGGGCGGGGCCGAGCCCAACGCCTACACCAGCAACGCCGTCACCGCCTACTATTTCGACTGCACCGAGCATTTTTACGACAATCTCCGGATTCTGCTGTCCTTCGTGTCCGTCCCCTACTTCACCGACGAGAGCGTGGAGAAGGAGCAGGGCATCATCGCCCAGGAGATCGGCATGATCGAGGACAACCCCGAGTGGCAGGTCTATCGCCAGATGATGCAGGCCCTGTACCGCCACAGTCCCGTCCGCCAGTCCGTGGCCGGGTCCGTGGAGAGCATCCGCCAGATCACCGCCCAGACCCTGTACGACTGCCACAAGGCCTTCTATACCCCCGCCAATATGTGCCTGGTGGTGGTGGGCGACGTGGACCCGGCGGAGGTCGTCCGGGCCGCCCGGGAAATTCTGCCCCGGGAAAGCGGCCCCGTGATCCCCCGGGACTATGGCCGGGAGGAGGACCTGGCCCCCCACATGACCCGCATCGAGGACCGGATGGAGGTGGCCATGCCCACCTTCCTGCTGGGCTTCAAGTGCCCCCCGGTGCCGGAGGGGCCGGACCGCATGCGCCTGGACATTCTGGGGGACCTGGCCTGCGACGTGCTCATGGGCGAGTCCAGCCCCCTGTTCACCCGGCTGTACAGCCAGGGGCTGATCAACGGCACCTTTGACAGCGCCTATGACCTGCTGCCGGGAGCCGCCTATGTGTTCTGCGGCGGCGACAGCAACGACCCCGAGGCCGTGCAGCAGGCCGTTCTGGACGAAGCCCGCCGGGTGGTCCGGGAGGGGGTGGACCCGGCCTATGTCCAGCGCATCCGCCGGGCCAGCTTCGGCGCGTCCATCAAGAGCCTGAACTCCTTCGAGGCCATCGCCTCCACCGTGTCCGAGGGCTGCTTCCAGGGATACGATCCCTTCCGCTTCCCGGAGGTGTACGACTCCATCACCCAGCAGGACCTGCTGGACTTCATCCGGGACAACATCCGCCCGGAGCGCATGGCCCTGTCCATCATCTATCCAAAGGAGTGACGCTATGAACGAGAATTGGAAATTTTCCGATATTCCCTATCACCGTCCCGATGTGGAGGCCCTCCAGGCCCGGTATGACGCCCTGACCCGCCGGGCCAGGGAGGCCCAAAGCCCGGAGGAGCTGGTGGAGATCGTCCGCCAGCGGGACGCCCTCCAGCAGGAGGTGGGCCTGTGCCAGGCGGTGGCCTTCATCCGGGCCTTCCACGACGTCACCGACGAATTTTACCAGACGGAGCTGCAGGAGACCCTGCCCCGGCTGGAGACGCTGGATACCCAGTCCCTGTCCATGGCCATTGCGGAGAGCCCCTACGCTGCGGCGGTGGACGGGACCTTCGGCCCCCAGCTGCGCCGCCTGCTGATGCTGGATCAGCGGCTCCACACCGGCGGCAAGGAGCTGCAGGCCCGCATCTCCCGGCTGACGGCCCAATACCAGCAGCTGACGGCCTCCGCCAGGTACCCGGTCCAGGGGGAGCTGCTCAGCGGCGGACAGCTGCGGGCCGCTCTGGCCAGCCGGGACCGGGCGCGCCGCAAGGCCGCCTATGACGCCCAGCAGCAGACGGTGCTGGAAAACGCCGGACAGCTGGAGGACATCCTGCGGCAGCTGGTCCATGCCCGCATCGACCTGGCCCGGGCCAACGGCTTCGACAGCTTCGCTGATTACGGCGACCTGGCCCAGCAGCGCCTGGGCTATGGCCGGGCGGAGCTGGACGCGTTCTGCCGCCAGGTGCAGACCCATATCACCCCCCTGTACCTGCGGCTGCAGGAGGAGCAGCGCCGGCGCCTGGGAGTGGACACGCTGATGCCCTATGACCGGGCCCTGGTGTTCCCGGAGGGCAACGCCGTGCCGGTGGCGGCGGAGGAGCTGCCCCGGGCCGCCCACCGGATGTATCACAGCCTTAGCCCCGAGGCAGGTGCGTTTTTCGACGAGATGGTCCGCCACGACCTGCTGGACGTGACTGGCTCTCCCAATAAAATTTCCGGCATGGGCTTCTGCGAGATGCTGGGCGCGCCCTATGACATGCCCTTTGTCTTTGCCAACTGCGACGGCACCTCCGACGACGTCACCGTATACACCCACGAGCTGGGCCACGGGCTCCAGGGGTATCTCTCCATCCGCAGCCAGCCTCTGGCGGACTATGTGGGGCTGAGTCCCGATCTGGCGGAGGTCCACTCCAAGACCATGGAGCTGCTGGCCCAGCCCTACGCCCGGGACTTCTTCGGCGACCACGCCGGGCAGTTCCTAGCGGAGCACCGCTATGACTTCATCAAGGAGCTGTGCGCCTTCTGCTCCATCCACACCTTTGAGACGTGGCTCTATGAGCATCCGGACGCCTCTTTGGCCCAGTGGGCAGAGGAGTTCGATCGCATTGAGAAGTCCTTCGGCCGCAGCCGGAACAACGAGCCCTGGCGGCAGCAGGTGCTGGCCGGGTGCGACCTGTTCACCAACATGGCCCTGTACATGTTCCCCCGGTATGTGGTAAGCTACGCTCTGTCCATCGTCTGCGCCCAGCAGCTGAAGGCTGCCTATGACGCCGACCCCGCAGACGGCTGGGCCCGGTATCACGCCCTGTGTGCCTCCGGCGGCAGCAGGACCTACGCCGAGACCCTGGCCGCCGCCGGACTGCCCCTGCCCTACGCTCCCGGCGTGGTGGAAAAGCTGGCCCAGGACCTCTCCCGCCAGCTCTGGGGCTGAAAAAAACGGCCCGCAACCGTCGGTTGCGGAACTTCCAGCCCCACTTGGTGGACAGTTGCGGCCTTTTTCGGTATGCTGACGCCATCAACATCAAAGGAGGCATTCTCTATGACCCTGTGTGAAAAGCTCATCGACCTGCGCCGCAAAGCCGGTCTGTCCCAGGAACAGATGGCCCAGCAGCTGGACGTGTCCCGTCAGGCCGTCAGCAAGTGGGAAACCGGCGAGTCCCTGCCCGACACCAACAAGCTCCTGGCCATCGGCCGTCTGCTGGGCGTCACGGTGGACTATCTGCTGGACGATGAACAGACGGACCCTGCTCCCACCTCCGCCGGGCCGAGGAAAAGCGGTTTTGCCCGCTTCTGGCGTACATACGGCTTCGTCTCCGGATACCTGATGTCGCTGATAGGGATCCTGGGCCTGGTCCGGATCGCCGCCACTCTGGCTGCGGGCTTCCGGCTGGGCGGCATCGCGGACTTCGGATCCGTCGATCCCCAGTGGCTGGAGGGGCTCAGCACAAGTCCGATCTTCACCGATCTCTCCTCCCGGTACAGACAGGCGCTGATCCTGTCCCAGATCCCGGACTTCCTGCTCTGCGCCGCCCTGACGGCAGGCGGTTTCCTGCTGGCCCGGTGGCTCCGGCGGAAATACCGGACCGCCTGATTGCTCCCCTTCCTCCGAAAAATAGGGCTTTTCAACGGCCCCGCTCTGCGGTATAATAGAGGGAGTTTTCTGAGCAAGGAGTGACATTATGAAGATCATGACCGACAGCCCCATCCGCTTCCCGGGGCTTTTTGGCGACTGGGCCATCACCATCAGTTCCAAGGCCATCGACATCGGCAACGGCATCTATTGGTATGGCATCCTCATCGCCCTGGGCATGCTGCTGGCCCTGTGGTGGTGCATGCGCCAGCGTACCAAATACGGCATCCGGGAGGATGACCTCATCGACGGGCTACTGTGGGGCATCCCCTCGGCCATCGTGGGGGCCCGGCTGTACTATGTTCTGTTCTATCTCAGCGAGTTCAAGGACCATGAGGGCCATTTCAGCTGGTCCAAGGCCATCGCCATCTGGGACGGCGGCCTGGCCATTTACGGCGGCGTCATCGCCGTGGTGATCGTGGCCATCATTCTCTGCCGCAGCCGCCACATCAAGCTTGGGGCCATGATGGACCTGGTAGTCATGGGTCTGCTCATCGGCCAGGCCATCGGCCGCTGGGGCAACTTCCTGAACCGGGAGGCCTTCGGCGCGGAGAGCACCCTGCCCTGGCGCATGCAGCTGACCACCACTGCTGGGGAACTAGTGGAGGTACATCCCACCTTCCTGTACGAGAGCCTGTGGAACGTCATCGGCCTGCTGCTGATCGTTTTTGTGGTATCCAAGGCCCGGCGGTTCGACGGTGAGAACACCTGCTTCTACTTCCTGTGGTACGGTGTGGGCCGCTTCTGGATCGAGGGTCTGCGCACCGACAGCCTGTATCTGTTCGACTGGACCATCGCCGGCCAGCCCATCCGGGTGTCCCAGGTGCTGAGCCTGGTGCTGATGATCGCCGCCCTGGCGGTGCTGTTTTACAACATCAGGCTCCACCCCCACAAGCCGGAGGAGCTGTATGTGAACATCGTGGCCGCCCGGGAAGCCGCCCAGGCGGAGGAGCCCACTGAAGCCCCGGAAGCAACCGAACCGGCGGAAGCGCCGGAAGCACCGGAGGTGCCGGAAGAATCTTCAGAAGAATAAACGCCCACCCCCTGTATCCCGTGGGATACAGGGGGTGTAGATATTGTCAAAAAAGCCTCGCAGAGTTTGCCGCCCGCAGGCGGCAAATAAAATGGAATCATTTTTTGCCGGGGCGTGTACCTGGCAAAAAATACTTCTCAGTCTGCAAGTGTGGAATTTGTTCGCTTCCAGCGAACAAATTATGCGCGCGGCAGACTGCAAACCCTTTGTCAAAAAAGGTCTTTGTCCTTTTTTGACAAGCTGCCCGCGCCCCCTGTATCCCGCAGGATACAGGGGGTGCGTTCGTTTTTTACAGGGCCCGCCAGCTCTCCGGCCGCAGGCCGTGACCCATGAGGCCCTCCTGCACCTGCTGCCGCAGGGCGGGCAGGTCCCGGTTCAGGGTTCCCTTCAGGGTCAGGTAGTTGGAGGCGTGGTTCATCCGGAATACGCTGCCCTCGCTGTCGATGTGGTCCAGCAGCAGGGCCGTCTCCTGCAGAATCTCCGCCGGGCCCAGCACCCGGAAGCTGCCCTCCCGGACCCACTGCTCCAGCGGCGTTCCCGGCTCCACCATCAGCGTCAGCAGGCCGATATATTCCGGCTTCATGGCGCTGAGGGCCCGGGCGGTGTCCACAGCGTGGTCCCGCAGCAGCTCCCGGCTGCCAAGCCCGGAAATAGCCGTCACCGACAGGGCCAGGCCCGCCTGCCGGGCCTTCTGCCCCGCCGCCACAATGGCCGCGGCGGTGTGGCCCTTGCGCATCCGCTCCAGCACCGCGTCACAGCCAGATTCCAGGCCCATATACACCATTTTCAGTCCGTTTTCCCGCAGCTGACGCAGCTCGTCATCGGTTTTCACCTGCAGGCTCCGGGGCGAGGCGTAGCACGTCACCCGCTGGCACTCCGGAAACAGGCTGTATACCATGGCCAGAATTTCCAGCAGCTCATCGGTTTTCCGCATCAGGGCGTCGCCGTCGGCCAGAAACACCCGCTCCACCCGGCGGTATACCTGCCGGGCCAGGCGGAAATCCTCCCGGATCTCCTCCATGGGCCGCAGGGCAAACCGCTTATCGTCATACATATCGCAGAAGGCGCAGCGGTTGTGGCTGCACCCGTAGGTCACCTGGATGATGAGGCTGTAGGCCTCGCTGGGGGGCCGATAGACCTTTCCCTTGTATCGCATGGGCAATTCCTCCTTTTCCCCGCTATTATCGCATACTTTTCCCGGTTTGAAAAGGGTCTATTTTGTGCCGCTCCGTCATAAGCTGGACCAGCTTCAACAAACGAGGAGGATGACTATGGACAACAACTTCAACCGCGTGCGCCTGTGCGGGCGAGCCGCCGGGGAGCCGGAGCTGTCCCACATAAACCACGGCGAGAGCTTTTACCGCTTTCCCCTGTCGGTGGAGCGGCTTTCCGGCCAGGAGGACCGGCTGCCGGTGATTTTGCCCCGGCCGCTGCTGGAGGCCCACCCCGTACATACCGGGGACGTGCTGACCCTTACCGGCCAGCTGCGCTCCTTCAACAACCGCAGCGGCCAGGGTCCCCGGCTGGTGATCTCCGTGTTCGTCCGGGAGCTGATTCCCGGAGGTGCGGCCCCCTTTAACCAGATTCAGCTCTCTGGCATTCTGTGCAAAACTCCCACCCTGCGCCGGACGCCTCTGGGCCGGGAGATCTGCGACCTGATCCTGGCGGTGAACCGCCGGTACGGCCGGGCGGACTACCTGCCCTGCATCGCCTGGGGCGTCATCGCCCAGCAGACGGCCATCCTGCCGGTGGGCTCCCGGCTGACGGTGGAGGGCCGGGTCCAGAGCCGGGCCTACACGAAAACCGTGGACGGCGTGGGACAGGAGCGCACCGCCTATGAGGTGTCCATCATGCGGCCGGCGGAGCCGGAGGAATTTTTCCTGTAAGACCGCCCCCCGGGGTGAAAATCCGCCTTGCAGGGTCCTTTCCCTCCGTGCTATAATGGGGGAAACATCCCAACCAAGGAGGAACCTTACATGATCTACACCGATTTTCACGGAGAGAAGCTGTCCCTGCTGGGCTTCGGCACCATGCGTCTGCCGCTGGTTCCCGGCGGCGGCCCGGCGGACATCGACGAGAAAACCACGGCGGACATGGTCCGCTATGCCATGGACCACGGCGTCAACTATTTCGACACCGCCTATCCCTACCACGGCGGCATGTCCGAGCGGGTCATCGGCCGGGTGCTGAAGGACTATGACCGCCAGAGCTTCTATCTGGCCACCAAATACCCCGGCCACCAGATCAGCGACAGCTACGACCCCGCCGCCATCTTTGAGGAGCAGCTCCAGAAGTGCGGCGTGGAGTATTTCGACTTCTACCTGCTGCACAATGTGTACGAGAAGTCCATCGAGACGTATACCGATCCCCGCTGGGGCATCATCGACTATTTTCTGGAGCAGAAGAAGAACGGCCGCATCCGTCACCTGGGCTTCTCCTCCCACGGCGGCGTGGAGCTGCTGGAGAGCTTCCTGTCCCGCTACGGCAAGGACATGGAGTTCTGTCAGATTCAGCTGAACTATCTGGACTGGACCATGCAGGACGCCAAGGCCAAGTGCGAGCTGCTGCGCCGGTACAGCATCCCCATCTGGGTCATGGAGCCCGTCCGGGGCGGCCGCCTGGCCTCCCTGACGCCGGAGGCGGAGTCCGAGCTCCACGCCCTGCGGCCGGAGGAGTCCACCGCTGCCTGGGCCTTCCGCTTCCTCCAGGGGGTGGAGGGGGTCCAGATGATCCTCAGCGGCATGACCACCCCCGCCCAGATGGAGGACAACGTCCGCACCTTTGAAGATCGCCGCCCCCTGACGGACCAGGAGGAGAAGGTCCTGCTGGACATCGCCAAGAGCATGTACGGTGCCGTGCCCTGCACCGCCTGCCGCTACTGCTGCGACGGCTGCCCCATGGGCCTGGACATTCCCATGCTGCTGAAGCTGTATAACGAGGCCAAGTTCTCCCCCAACTTCAACATCGGCATGCGGGTGGAGGCTTTGCCGGAGGACAAGCGCCCCGCCGCCTGCGTGGGCTGCGGCCAGTGCGCCCGGGTCTGTCCCCAGAACATCGACATTCCCGCCGCCCTGGCGGACCTGAACGAGGTGCTGAAGAAGATCCCCAGCTGGGCCGACATCTGCCGGGAACGGGAGGAAGCCGCCCGCCGGGCGAGAGAAGCCAAGTAACATGGCCCATATCATCGAAATCACCGATTTTTCCGCCCCGGAGCTGGATATCTACGCCCGGCTGACGGAAAACCAGCTGGTGAACCGGGCCGACCCGGAAAACGCCCTGTTCGTGGCGGAGAGTCCCCTGGTCATCGGCCGGGCTCTGGACGCCGGGTGCACGCCGGTGTCCTTCCTGATGGAGCGCAAGCACATCGAGGGAAAAGGCGCGGAGGTGCTGGCCCGCTGCCCGGCGGATATCCCGGTATACGCGGCGGACCTGCCGGTGCTGACCCAGCTGACGGGTTTCCACCTGACCCGGGGGATGCTGTGCGCCATGCGGCGGCCCCGGCTCCCCTCCGTGGCGGAGGTCTGCGCCAATGCCCGGCGCATTGCCGTGCTGGAAAACATCATGAATCCCACCAACATCGGGGCCATTTTCCGGTCCGCCGCCGCTCTGAACGTGGACGCGGTGCTGCTGACCGCCGCCGGCAGCGACCCCCTGTATCGCCGGGCCGCCCGGGTCAGCATGGGCAACGTGTTCCTGGTGCCCTGGACATATCTGCCGGAGGGGGAGCGCTGGCCGGAGCTGCTGCATGAACTGGGCTTCAAAACCGTGGCCCTGGCCCTGCGGGACGACTCCCTGACCCTGAACGATCCCCGCCTGCTGGCGGAGCCGAAGCTGGCCATGGTGCTGGGCACCGAGGGGGACGGCTTGGCCTCCTCCACCATCGCCGCCTGCGACTATACCGTGAAAATTCCCATGTCCCACGGGGTGGATTCCCTGAACGTGGCCGCCGCCAGCGCCGTGGCCTTTTACCAGCTGGCCCTGCTGAACGGATAAAAAAAGCCTGTGTATTCGGTGCAATTGCACCGAATACACAGGCTTTTTATATTCGATACTTCTGCTCATAAGCCCGGACCCGGCTGTCGAAGGCCGGATCCCGCTGCCGGACCGCCAGCTGGGCGGCATGGAGATTCCGGTTCCCGGCGGACAGATCCGCCACGCACTCCATGATGTTGCAGCAGTGGTCCGCCGCCCGCTCCAGGTCCGTCAGCACGTCCGACCACACGAAGCTCAGCTCCATGGCCCCCTCCCCCGGCTGCGTTTCCCGGATGCGCCGGGCCCGCAGCCGCTGCCGCAGGCCGTCGATGACCTGTTCCAGGGCCTCCACCTGCCCCAGGGCGGCGGCGTCCTCCCGGCGGAAGGCCGCCAACGCCAGGTCCGCGATCTCCTCCACCGCCTCCGTCAGCACCCGGAGCTGCCGCCGGTCCTCCGGCGGCAGCTCAATTTTCCGGTCCCGCAGCTCCTCCCCGCTTTCCAGCAGGTTCATGGCGTGATCCCCCAGCCGCTCCAGGTCGCCCATGAGCATCAGCAGCTCCGCCGCCCGGGCGCTGTCCCGGCGGGTCAGGGTCCGTCCGCCCAGCCGCACCAGAAACGTGCCCAGGGCGTCCTCCAGGCCGTCGATGCGCTCCTCCTGCCGCCGCAGCTCCCGGGCCGAGTCGGGGTGCACCTCCGTCAGGGCCTGAATCCCCCGGCGCAGGTTGTCCCGGGCCAGGTCCGCCATTTCCAGGGTCAGCTCCCGGCACCTTTCCAGGGCCGCCGCCGGAGCCGCCAGCAGACGGGGATCCGGTTCCGCGGAGGGCGTCTCCTCTCCGGGCAGCAGCCGCAGCACCGCCCGCTCCAGCAGGCCCGCCGCCGGAAACAGCGCCGCCGTACACAGCAGGTTGAAAGCCGTGTGGATAACGGCCACCCCCGGCAGGGTCACGGCCCGGTCCAGAATGGCCGGAGCCGCCAGCGCCTTCACCAGCCAGAACACCCCCAGCCAGATGCCCGCCCCGGCCAGGTTGAACAGCAGATGCACCAGCGCCGCCCGCCGGGCGCTGCGGCTGGCCCCCACGGAGGACAGCATCGCCGTCACGCAGGTGCCGATGTTCTGGCCCATGACAATAGGGATGGCGGCCCCCACCGTCACCTGTCCGCTGGCGGCCAGGGCCTGCAATATCCCCACCGAGGCGGAGCTGGACTGGATCACCGCCGTCAGCACCGCCCCGGCCAGCACCCCCAGCAGGGGGCTGCCGAAGGCTGTGAACAGCTGCCGGAACCCCTCCGCCCGGGCCAGGCCCGATACAGCGGCGGTCATGATCTCCATGCCCTGCATCAGAACGGCAAAGCCCAGCAGGGCCTGGCCGGTGTCCCGGCGGCTGCCCTTTCCGGCCAGATACGCCGCAATGCCCCACAGACTCAGCAGGGGCACAAAGCCCGCCGGGCGCAGCAGCCGCCCCAGGGCGCCGCCGCCCTCCAGACCTCCCAGGCTCAGCAGCCAGGGCGTCACCGTGGTGCCCACGTTGGTGCCCATGATGACCCCCACCGCCTGGCGGAGGGTCAGCATGCCGGAGTTCACGAAGCCCACCACCATCACCATGGCCGCCGATGAGCTCTGCACCGCCGCCGTCACCGCCAGGCCCGTGAAAAATCCCGCCCAGCGGCTGCGAGTCATCCGCCGCAGCAGGCCCTCCAGCCGTCCCCCGGCCCGGCGCTGCAGCGCCTCCGCCATGATCTGCATGCCGAACAGAAACAGGCACAGTCCGCCCAGGGCGGTCAATCCGTCAAAAATGTCCATGCGCGCCTCCTCTCCCCTTTAGCATGCCCCGCTGCCGTCCGTCCAAATCGCAGGCATTTGTCCGTGTCGCGCGTACTTTTTGTCATTTTGTGTCGTTCGTGCAAATTACGCAGCCGCCGCCGGACAAATTTGTGGCTTTTCCCATCTTTACTTTATCTCGGTAGTGTGGTAGCGTATTAGCATACTAAATCGCCCGGTGATAGGGGCCGGGGAATGGAGGAAATCATGAAAAATATCATCCGCCGCGGACTGTGCCTGCTCCTGCTGCTGGCTATGACCGCCACCATGGCCGCCTGCGGCCCGAAGAACACCAACACCGACGCCGACGAGAAAACCATGGTCTACGCCGTGGAGGCCGGGTCCGCCGGTGAGGATGTGGCCAAGGAGAAGGGCTGGACCGTCAACAGTGTCCAGGATCAGGCCGCCGCCCTGATGGAGGTGGCCGCCGGCACCTCCGATGCCGCCGTCATCGACCTACTGATGGCCGGGGCCATGATCGGGCCCGACACCAGCTATCCCAACCTGACCTATACCGACAGCCTCACCCAGGAGGAGTACGGCATCGGCTGCCGCCAGGGCTCTGACCTGGCCGACTTCATCACCTCCGTTCTGGCCGAGGCCTATCAGGACGGCACCACCCAGACCCTGGCCCGGCAGTTCGGCATCCGGGAGGACCTGCTGGCGGAGATGCCCCAGACCGGCTATACCGAAGATGCCGGCGGCGACGTGGCTTATATCCGGGGCAAGGGCACCCTGGTGGTGGGCATCACGGAGTTTGCCCCCATGGACTATAAGGACGACAACGGCCAGTGGACCGGCTTTGACGCGGAGCTGGCCCGGCTGGTGGCCCAGCGCCTGGGGGTGGACGTGGAGTTCATCGTCATCGAGTGGGGCCAGAAGGTCAATGAGCTCAACAGCAAGGCCATCGACGTGGTGTGGAACGGCATGACCCTCACCGACGGCGTGCAGACCGCCATGACCTGCACCCCCGCCTACTGCCGCAACGCCCAGGTCATCGTGGTCCCCGCCGCATAAGGCCATGTTCTGGACCGTAACCCTTTCCCTGCTCCAGGGGATGCGCCAGGCCGCCGTCCTGTTTGGGCTGACGTTGGCGTTCTCCCTGCCGCTGGGCCTGCTGGTGGCCCTGGGCTCCATGAGCCGCTGCCGCCCGGTGCGGGCGGTGTTCGACGCCCTGGTGTGGGTGATCCGGGGCACGCCCCTGGTGCTGCAGCTGATCATCATTTTCTACGGCCCCGGCCTGTGGTTCGGTCACAACATCTGGGGCAGCAACCGGATGCTGGCGTGCACCGTGGCCTTTGTGCTGAACTACGCCTGCTATTTCTCCGTGATCTACCGGGGCGGCATCCAGTCTGTCCCGGCGGGTCAGCGGGAGGCCGGTCAGGTGCTGGGCCTTACCCGCCGCCAGATCTTCTTCAAAATCACCCTGCCTCAGGTGGTGAAGCGGATCCTGCCTCCCATGTCCAACGAGATCATCACCCTGGTGAAGGACACGTCCCTGGCCCGGATCATCGCCATTGTGGAGCTGACCAAGGCCGGTGAGGACTATGTGAAGACCGCCGGGATCACCTGGCCCCTGTTCTATACCGGGGTATACTATCTGCTGTTTGTGGGGCTTCTGACGCTGCTGTTCCGGTATCTGGAGCGCCGTCTGAACTATTTCCGCTGAAAGGGGGGAGCATATGTCCTATCTGAGCGTTGCGCACCTGGAAAAATCCTTCGGCAGCACCCGGGTGCTGCGGGATGTGAGCTTCGACCTGCCGGAAGGGGAGACGCTGTCCGTCATCGGCTCCTCCGGCAGCGGAAAAACCACCCTGCTGCGGTGCCTGAACTTCCTGGAGCGGCCGGACGCCGGGGTGATCTCCCTGCGGGACCAGACCCTGCTGGACGGGTCCCGCCCCCCGGTGCGGGAGCGGGAGCTGCGGGAAAAGCGCCTGCATTTCGGTCTGGTGTTCCAGGATTTCAACCTGTTTCCACAATACACCGCCCTGGAAAACGTGACCCTGGCCAGGCGTCTTGCCAAGTTGCCCGGCGAATCGGAGGCGGACATCCGGGACCGGGGGCTGGCTCTGCTGGAGCAGATGGGCCTGTCCGACCGGGCGGGCCACTATCCCCACCAGCTCTCCGGCGGCCAGAAGCAGCGGGTGGCCATCGCCCGGGCTTTGTGCATGGAACCGGACGTGCTGTGCTTCGACGAGCCCACCTCCGCCCTGGATCCAGAGCTTACCGGCGAGGTGCTGCGGGTCATCCGCCAGCTGGCCGACCGCCGCACCACCATGATCGTGGTGACCCACGAGATGGCCTTCGCCCGGGACGTGGCGGACCGGCTGATCTTCATGGACGGCGGCGTCATCGTGGAGCAGGGGGACCCCCGGCAGGTGATCAACCATCCCCGGATGGAGCGCACCCGCCAGTTCCTTTCCCGGTACACCGGGGTATAAAAAACCGGACTCCGGCGTCTGCCGGAGTCCGGTTCAGCTTGTCAAAAAAGGCTTTTTTGACAAGTCTGAAATAAACGGCAAAAGGGGCTGCCTTCCGGCAGCCCCTCTGTTTGCAGGGATTCTATCAATCAGTCGATCATGGACTTCAGGTTCTCGGCGACAGTGATGGGGGCAGCGGTGGCGGCCTTCACCTGCTCGACGGTGAACTCGGGGTTGATCTCGGTCATGACCAGGCCGTTCTCGGTGACTTCCAGCACGCACATCTCGGTGATGATCTTGTTGACGCAGTGGGAAGCGGTCAGGGGCAGGCGGCACTTCTCGAAGATCTTGGGGTTGCCCTTGGCGGTGTGCTCCATGCAGACGATGCACTTGCGGGCGCCGACGCACAGGTCCATAGCGCCGCCCATGCCGGGCATCTTCTTGCCGGGGATGATCCAGTTGGCCAGGTTGCCCTCAGCGTCGACCTCCAGAGCGCCCAGGAAGCAGGCGTCCACATGGCCGCCGCGGATCAGGCCGAAGTTGGAGGCGGAGTCGATGAAGCCGCCGCCGAAAGCCACGGAGGAGGGAGAACCACCGGCATCCACCACGTGGTAAGGATCGTAATTGTCATCGCCTTCCTTGGGGGACTTGCCGGCGGAGACGATACCCAGCTCAGCGTGGATGATCAGCTCCACGTCCTTGGGCAGGTAGTTGGGGATCAGGGTGGGCAGGCCGATGCCCAGGTTCACGACGTCGCCGTTCTTCAGCTCTTTGGCGCAGCGCTTGGCGATAAAGCCTTTGATCTCGCTCTTTTCCATTACTTTCTTTCTCCTTCCACGATGTAGTCAACACACATACCATAGGTGTGGATGTTCTCGGGCTCGATCTCGCCCACGGGAACCAGATACTCGGTCTCGGCGATGACGGTGTCGGCGGCGGTGGCCATGACAACGTTGAAGTTGCGCATGGTGCCCTTGTACCAGCAGTTGCCGAACTCGTCGCACTTATAGGTGCCCAGCAGGGCGAAGTCAGCGTGGATGGGCTTCATCAGCAGGTAATCCTTGCCTTCAATGGTCCTGCGGCCCAGGCAGAAGGGGCTCTCCTCCACCAGGGTGTCGATGCCCACGGGGGTCAGCACGCCGCCAAGGCCGGCGCCGCCGGCGCGGACGCACTCGGCCAGGGTGCCCTGGGGCAGCAGGTTCACTTCCAGGGTGCCCTCGGTGTTCTGCTGGCCGACTTCGGGAGTCATGCCGACGTGGGTGGCGATGACGCGCTTGACCTGATGATTGTGGATCAGCTCAGCGATGCCGAAGAACTCCTCGCCCTTGGGGCCCACCGCGCGGCCCATATCGTTGGCGATCAGGGTCAGGTCCTTGGTGCCCAGAGCCACCAGCTCCTTGACGATCGCTCTCGCCTGGCCGCAGGCCAGGAAGCCGCCGCACATAATGGTGGCGCCATTGGGGATCATAGCCGCTGCCTCTTTGGCAGTGATAACAGGTTTCTTTGCCATTTCAGTTCCTCCTTGTTATTTGTCGTTCTCCCAAAAAATAGAATCCCTTCTATTTTCTCACCTGTAATCATAACACTCCTGTGTGGAAAATACAAGAGATGATTGGTCGATTTTTTCACAAGCAGACAGGTTCGCCGTCAAATAACTTGGACAGTGTCCGATATGTGGCGAATTGTCTGTTTGGCAACACGACCAGACGGCCACCGGAAAAAGTGACCGTCTGGCGTGATGGTTTATTTTACTTCATGCCCCGCTTGACCATCTCGGTCACAGCGAAGGAAGCCACGTCGTCGGCATACTTGCCGGCGCCGAAGCCGGCGTCGTAGCCCAGCTCCTTGGCCAGCTCGTGGGTGATACGGGGACCGCCGCAGCAGACAACGAACTTGTCGCGCAGGCCCTCGGCCTCCAGCAGCTCGATGAGGTTGGTGAGGTTCTGGATGTGCACGTCCTTCTGGGTCACCGTCTGGGACACCAGCAGCACGTCGGCGTGCAGCTCCAGGGCCTTCTTGATGAACTCCTCATTGGGCACCTGGGAACCCAGGTTGTAAGCCTCGATCATCTCGTAGCGCTCCAGGCCGTAGTGACCGGCGAAGCCCTTGCGGTTCATGATGGCGTCGATGCCCACGGTGTGGGCGTCGGTGCCGGTGGAAGCGCCCACCATAACGACCTTCCGGCCAATATGCTCGCGGATATAGTCGTTGGTGTCCTCCATGCTCATGACATCGGACTCCACGGTGATGACGTGGATGTCCTCATAGTTCACGGAGTGGACGCAGCTGCCGTAGACCACATAGAAGGTGAACTCCTTGTCCAGGGCGGCGTGATAGGCCACGTTGGGCTCTTCCAGGCCCATCTTCTTGGCGATCTGGCGGGCAGCTTCTTCGCCCCGCTCATCGTCCTTGACGGGCAGAGTGAAGCTGGTCTGCACCTTGCCGTCGTTCATGGTGTCGCCGTAGGGCTTCAGACGGGTCAGGTCCAGCGTGGTATCGAAATCGATCTTGTGGGTATTATACAGTCCGCTGCTCATTCTGCTGCCACCTTCCCTTTCATGACTTCAATAAAGGGATTGAAGTATTTGTCGTCCTTCACAACCACGCCGGCCAGGCCCTTGCCGCCGTCCTTGGGACGCTTCACGTCGGCGAAGATGCCCTTTTCAATGGTGGTGAACAGGCCCAGCTTCTCGATCTCCTTCAGCAGATCGGTGGCCTTGGTCAGCACTTCGTTGGCACGGTTGCGGATAATGCCGTTCTCCTTGTAGGTCAGCTCGCTGCCCAGATCCTTCATGGTACGGAAGATGTACTGGGCGTTCTCGATGGACAGAGCACGGTCGGACATGAACGGGGTGTGGATGGCCTCGGTCATCATGCCCAGCAGGCACAGCCGCTGGTTGGTGAGGATGGTCACCATGTTGAACAGGGCATCCTGGATGTGACCGCGGAAAATGTTGCCGGTCATGAACTTCGTGGGGGGCATGTACTTCAGCGGGGCGTTGGGGAAGATCTCGCGGGCCATCTGCGCCTGGGCCAGCTCGTAGAGGAAGGTGTTCTCCACGGCGGGGTCCATTTCGAAGGCGTGGCCCAGACCCATCTGCTCCTCGCGCATACCGGCGTCCTTGGCAAAGGCCTCGTTCAGGAACTGGGAGGCCAGAACGGTGTGGGCGGCGGTGATGGCGTCGTCGGTGGTCAGATAGTTGTCCTCACCGGTGTTGATGATGACGCCGGCATAGCCGTTGATCACGCGGGAGAAGTACTGGTCCACGATGGTGCGCTGCATGTTGATGTCGCGGAACAGGATGCCGTACAGAGCGTCGTTCAGCATGACGTCCAGACGCTCCAGAGCGCCCATGGCGGCGATCTCAGGCATGCACAGGCCGGAGCAGTAGTTGCACAGCCGGATATAGCGGTGCTGCTCCTCGCCCACCTCGTCCAGAGCCGCGCGCATCAGGCGGAAGTTCTCCTGGGTGGCATAGGTGCCGCCGAAGCCCTCGGTGGTGGCGCCGTAAGGCACATAGTCCAGCAGGGACTGGCCGGTGGTACGGATGACGGCGATGATGTCGGCGCCCTGCTTGGCGCCGGCCTTGGCCTGGATAATATCCTCATAGATGTTGCCGGTGGCCACGATGATATACAGGTAGGGGCCTTCCTTGTCGCCCCATTCCTTCAGATAGGAATTGCGCTTGGCAACGTTCTTGTTGATGCGCTCCACGGTGGCGTTGACCACGGGAGTGATGGCGGCGCGGATCTCCTCGTCGGAGTGGGCGGGAACCTTGGACAGGTCCAGCTCACCCTTGTCGATGGCCTCAGCCACGGCCTGGGGATCCTTGCCGGTTTCGAGCATGGCGTTGCCGATGGCCCACGCCGCGCCCATAGGCAGGAAGGACGTTGCCATCATGTGGTCCACCACCACGTTGGGCAGGGGGACGTCCATCTCGTTGACGCCGTCGATGCCCAGCAGGCGGCAAACCGCGCGCTCCACGGTGACCGTGGTGTGCTGGTCAATGAACCGCTGGGTGTCGTCTGCCACATGGGCGGCGGACTGGCGGGCCTGGTTGACCAGCTCTAAGTTCAAGCCGAGTTTGCTTTCCATAGTTTTACCTCTTATTTCTTCACGTGACGCTCGTTGCGCAGCAGCTTGGTGGGCTCCAGATAGCGCTGCTTGGTGCCCTCAGCGACCCAGGCCACGCCGGTCTTCTCCGCCTTCTTCTTGCCGGTGCAGACGTCGCAGTGGCAGTTCTGGACATAGTGCTCAGGCTGAGTATAGGAGGTGATGACGCCCTCGAAGTTGCGCAGGATGACCTTGCGGGGAGTCTCGGAGATCAGGTAGTTGGGCATAACGGGGGTCTTGCCGCCGCCGCCGGGGGCGTCCACCACGAAGGTGGGGATGCAGTAGCCGGAGGTGTGGCCGCGCAGGGCTTCCATGATCTCGATGCCCTTGGACACGGGGGTGCGGAAGTGGCTCAGGCCCAGGGAGGGATCGCAGGCATAGATGTAGTAAGGACGCACGCGCATCTTCACCAGGCCATGGACCAGCTCCATCATCACGTGGGAGCAGTCGTTGACGCCGGCCAGCAGCACGGACTGGTTGCCCAGAGGGATACCGGCATCAGCCAGCATGGCGCAGGCCTTGGCGGCCTCATCGGTGAACTCCTTGGGGGTGTTGAAGTGGGTGTTCAGCCAGATGGGATGATACTTACGCAGCATGGCGCACAGCTCCGGGGTGATACGCTGGGGGCACACCACGGGGGTGCGGGAGCCCAGACGGACGATCTCCACGTGGGGGATGGCCCGCAGGCGCTTGATGATGTACTCCAGGTTCTCATCGGAGACCATCAGACAGTCACCGCCGGACAGCAGGACGTCGCGGACCTCGGGATGAGCGGCCACATAGTCGATGCACTTGTCGATCTGGGCCATGGGCACTTCGCAGTCGTTCTGACCGGCGAAACGGCGGCGGGTGCAGTGACGGCAGTACATGGAGCACTGGTCGGTGATCAGCAGCAGCACGCGGTCAGGATAGCGGTGGGTCAGGCCGGGGGTGGGGGAGTCGGTATCCTCGTGCAGAGGATCGGCGTCCTCATAGTCGGCATACTCCAGCTCCTCGGCCCGGGGGATGGCCATCTTGCGGATGGGATCAAAGGGATCGTCCAGATCGATCAGGGACAGATAGTAGGGGGTCACGGCCATGCGCAGCTTGCCCAGGGTCTTGCGGACACCCTCCTCCTCGTCGGGGGTCAGGTTCATGTACTTCTTCAGATCCTCAACCGTCTCGGCGCGGTTGGCAACCTGCCAATGCCAGTCATTCCACAGATTTTCGGGGACATCGGCGAACAGACCATTGCGAGTCTTCATATTTAAGTCTCCTTAATAAAAATGGATTCCAAAAGATGGATAGGGCGAGGGCAGGGAGGCCAGAGACCCGGCCGCCCTGCACTCGCGTAACTTCGTTTAGCAGTACTTCTCGTCGAACAGCTTGCGCAGCTTGGGGTTCTCACGCAGCACGTCCAGGGTGATCTGGGCATGGTTCTTGGTGTAGCCGTTGCCGATGATCATGGTGACGTCCTTGCCGATACCCTCAGCGCCCAGAGCAGCCTTGGTGAAGGAGGTAGCCATGGAGAAGAAGTACACCATGCCGTCATCGCGGACGGGCAGGATGGCGGACATCTCGCAGGACTCGATGTTCACGCAGCAGATGGACAGATCGTACTCCTTGCCATCGTTGGCAGCCAGAGCAGCCTCCATAACCTCAACGGGCTTGGTGCAGTCGGCCACGATCACATCGGTGTAAACGCCCAGCTCCAGCAGACCGGGAACCTGCTTGGGATTGCGGACCACGCCCACGACCTTGCCGTTGGGGCCGACCTTCTTCATAGCTTCCCAGCCGCACAGAACGCCGGACTTGCCGTTGGCGCCCAGGATCAGAACGCTGTCGCCCTCCTTGGGCAGCTTGCGGGCCTGAGCGGGAGCACCGGCCACGTCCAGGGCGGCCAGGGCCAGAGGCTCGGACATATCCTCTGGCATCTTGGCATACAGGGCGGACTCGAACAGGATGGCCTTACCCACGATGTCAACGCGGTCGATATCCTTGTGGATAGCCAGGATCTTCTCGATCTTCAGGGGGGTCATGGACAGGGACACCAGGGAGACGATCTTGTCGCCTTCCTTCAGGTCGAAGCCGGGCTTGTTCTTCAGGTCCTCGCCGATGTGAGCGACGACGCCCTTGAACATACCGCCGGAACCGGTGACGGGATTCTGCTGCTTGCCCCGCTCAGCGACGATGCCCAGGATCATTTCACCGATCTTCTTCTCGTCGCCGCCGCAGGCGTCGGAGATCTGGGTGAAGGAAGCGGAGTCGATGTTCAGGGAGGTGACGTCGCAGACGATCTCGTTGGAATAGACCTTGGACATGTCGTTGTCGACCTTCCAAGCAGCCTGGGTCAGAACGCCCTTGGGCTCGATAACGCGATGGGTACCGTACTTGTTGCCTTTCAGTTCAGCCATTGTAAAAATCCTCCTAATATATTTCTCTTAATTGTTCGTTGGGTTACTGCAGGGGCTTGAGGCTCAGGATCTCGCGGGCCTCGGCGGGGTTGGCGATCTCGCGGCCCAGCTCCTTGGCGATGCGGACCACCTTGGCCACCAGCTCGCCGTTGGACGCGGCCTTCTGGCCCTTGCCCAGATAGATGTTGTCCTCGAAGCCAACGCGGACGTTGCCGCCCATGGCGATGGCAGCGGCCGCCATGGTCCAGGCGGCCCGGCCCACGCCGGACACGGTCCAGGTGGAACCGGCAGGGATCTTGCTGGCGAAGAAGGCCAGGTTCTCCACGGTGGCGGGAGTGCAGCCGTGGACGCCCAGGACGAAGTTGAACTGCATGGGATGGGCAGGCACCTCACCCTTCTTGGCCATGCCAAGGATGGTGTCGATGTGGCCCAGCTCGAAGCACTCGTACTCGGGCTTGATGCTGTTCTCCAGCATGCGCTTGCCGAAAGCGCGCATGGTGGGCATGGTGTTGTCGAACACCTCGTCGCCGAAGTTGCAGGTGCCGCAGTCCAGAGTGGCCATCTCGGGGAACAGCTCGGTGGGCTGCAGACGCTCCTCGGGGGACATGCCGGTGGCGCCGCCGGTGGAGGGGATCATGATAACGTCGGGCAGCTCCTTGCGGATGGCGTCCATGACCACCCGGAAGCGCTCGCGGTCCTGGGTGGGGGTGCCGTCGTCCTCGCGGACATGGATGTGCAGAATGGCGGCGCCGGCCTCGTAGGCGGACTTGGCCTCGCGGACCATCTCCTCCACGGTGTAGGGCACGGCGGGATTCTGCGCCTTGGTGACCTCGGCGCCGCAGATAGCGGCGGTGATAATCAGCTTTTCCATTTCTGCCGCTCCCTTACTTCTCGATCTTCTTGCGCTGGCAGTCCTTGGGAGTCACGCAGGTGCCGTGGGCGCGGCAGACCACGATGGGCTCTTCCAGAACGTCGGCAGCGGAAGCGCTGATGTCGGGACGGGACACGATGACCTTGCGGGCCTCGAACTTCATGGTGCGGGAGGTGTTGCCGATCTTCTCGATCTCGCCATAGGCCTCGATGTAGTCGCCGGCGTACACGGGAGCCAGGAACTCCACGTTGTCATACGCACAGAACAGACCCTCGTCGCCGTCGCACTTGATCAGCAGCTCGGTGGCCACGTCGCCGAACAGGTGCACCATGTGTGCGCCGTCCACCAGGTTTCCGCCGTAATGAGCATCCTTGGCGCTCATACGCAGACGCAGCAGAGAAGTCATCTTTTCCATAAGTATTTTCCTCCTTCAGATTTTTTGGGATCGCCTTCAACAGAAGCCGTGCTGCAAACAGGCCTTCCTTCTCTCCGGCGCTCCTTCGGGCATAAAAAGAGCGCTATCGGTCAAGGTCATTGACCAATAGCGCTCCATGTTACAAACACGATAACATGACAGTAACGCCGCTTACGCAGACGTCCCCAAGGGCAAGGTCACAGACCGGCATTGTCCTTTCGGCGGGCGGCCCCTTCCTGCTCCGGTTATACCGGATGTCTGTCCCCTGCGAAGCAGTACCCTGTCGCCCGCGCCTCTATTGATTGTAGTATGAACTTCTGTGTACCCATTATATCGCGATGGCCTCGAATTTGTCAATAGAATTTGTGACAGAAATCACAATAACTTTTTTGCACATCTGACAAAATTTCGCACTCCGTTTCTCCTGAATAAACGCCGGGGGCGACAGAACGCACAGGGGGAAATGTCCGCCGTGCGCGGACATTTCCCCCTGTGAAGGCATCAATAGCTCTGTTCGATTTTCTCCAGAATCTCCGGCTTCAGCGACAGCATCCGGCAGATGTTCAGGGCGTCCCGGGGGCAGTCGGACCGGCCCTCCACCCGGTACAGGCCATAGTTCATGTGCCGGGCGATAACGGCCACGCCGTCCTCGTTGGTGGCGGCCAGCTCCCGGCGGATCTGCTCGGGGTCCACGTCCCGCAGGCCGATGATCTGATAGTGGACCCGGGCGTGCTCGGCCACCTTGTCATAGTGGGTGGTCAGCAGGGAGATGGCGTTGACGTCGTTGAGATACCGGGTCACCGCCTGGACGATGATGGCTCCCTCGTCGGGGTTGGTGCCCCGGGCGAACTCGTCCAGCAGGAACAGGGAGTAGCCCTGCTCCACCTCCGCCAGGGCCTTCTGGAACTGGACGATCTCGCTGCCGAAGCCGGACAGGCCCGACTGGATAGACTGCAGATCGTCAAACAGCATATGCACGCTCCAGAACAGGGGCATCCGGGCGTTTCTGGCGCAGACCAGGAAGCCCGCCTGCAACAGCAGCACGTTCAGGGCCACGGTTTTCATGGCCACGGACTTGCCGCCCATGTTGGCGCCGGTGATCACCGCCGCTCCCCGGTCCAGGGAGATGGACACCGGCACAAAGGCCCGGCCCTGCTCCTGTAACAGGTCGCACAGCTCCGGGTTGATCATATCCGTCAGCTCCAGGGCGGTGTCGGTCAGCTCCGGCCGGACGCCGCCGAACCGGTGGGCAAACAAGGCCTTCTGGATCAGGAAGTCCAGCCGTCCGGCGGTGTCGGCATCGGCCATCAGGTCGTCGGCCATGGGGGCCAGAGCCGCGCCCATGGAGCGGCGGACCTTCATCTCCTCGCTGTCCTCCTCGGCGCAGATGCGCACCCGCTTCTGCCGCAGGTCGTCCTTCTCCGCATCGGTCTGGGCCCGGTACAGCTGCTCCTCCACCTGCTTTTTGGCGGAGCGGATCTCCCGGAGTCTGGGGGTAGCGGCGTCGGGAATGTAAAAGCCCCGGCTGCGGGTGTTTTCCGGGTCCAGAATGGCCAGGGCCGCCGCCGGATCGTGGAAGGCAAGGCCCGTCAGGCCCGCCGTGTCCCGCAGCTTTTCAAACAGGGGGCGCAGGGTCTCCAGCCGCTGGAGATAGCCCTTCAGCTCGAACAGCTCCACATGGTCCGGCACCTCCAGCTCCCGGCACCGGCGCAGGGAGCCCCGGATGTCCTTCATCTGGCACAGCACCACACAAATCTGGTCGTACAGGTCCTTCAGCTCCTCCGCATGGGCGGCGGCCCGCTCCACGTTGCGCAGCTCCTGCTCCAGCTCCTGCCGCTCGTCCGGGGTATAGTACCGCAGGCGGCGGATGCGCTCCTGGCCGAAGGGGCTGCACCCGTGCAGGCTCTCCAGGATGTATTGCAGGCCGATCTTCTCTCTCTCCTCAAAACGAATCTGGATCATGCCAGCTCCTCCTTTACATTGATCACCGGTACGTCCACGGCCTCCTTCATCCGGGCCATGAACTCGTCCTTGTCGAATTTCCACCCGTAGGCGGACACGGGGTTGATGGTGACGCACAGGGTCCGGGCGGCCTCGGCGGTTTCCAGCCGCACCTGGCGGGTCCGGAGCTTATCCAGGGTATCCGGCGTCAGCAGCACCCGGCTGGGGTCCTTGACCACCAGGCGGCCGCCCCGCAGCACGCCGCTGCGCAGCAGGGGCACCACCATGGAGTCCGTCAGCGCCCCGGGGGCCAGGGCCTCGCCGTGCTCCTTCAGGCACTTTTCCAGGCCCTCCTCCGCCTCCGGCGGCAGGGTCTCCGCCTTGGGCAGGTTCATGATGCGATAGATGTTGGCGGTGTCCGCCACCACCTTTTCCATGCTCATGTGATAGGACGCGCCGGTGCATAGCACCACGCCCTCGGCCACCGCCCGGGCTCCCAGGGATTTCCGGCCCAGTGCCCCGTCGATGATGGACTTGTCCGCCCCCAGCTCAAAAAACATCCGGGACACCTCCCGCAGCTGGCTGGTGATGGACGGCCCCGCCAGCTGGACGTTTCCGGCGCTGCGGGCCCGGAGGATCACCACCTCGCCCAGAGGCGTGGGGATGCCGGTGGTGGCCAGGATCTCCGTGGTCACGTCGCCCAGCCGCAGCATATCCCGGGCCGTGGCGATCAGCGTTCCCTCCCGGACGAAGATGCCGGGCTTCTCCGTGCCCGTCACCACGTCGGTGGACTCGCCGTCCCGGCCGATGGACGTCAGCCCCAGGGTCCCCCGGAGCCGGTCATGGTGCAGCATCCAGTTGAGCATGGTGGTTTTTCCCGCGTTTTTGCACATGCCCACAATGGACATGGTTTTCACGCCGTTCAATATCTCAAGCAGCTGTGAGGACATATGATTCCCTCCCGGTGTAAGTCAATCTAAAATCATATTATAGCGTATATTTTGTCAAAAGAAAAGGGGTGATTTTTTCCCGGCAGAAATGACCGGAATCGGTCTTGCAAAACCGGGAAAACTTGGGTATAATAGTTTGGATAAACTGCGGTATTATGCCGCCAGAGCTAAAGAGGAACAACAAATGAGCACCATCATCACCTCCGTGGACCGGCACAGCCCGGCGGAGCGGGCCGGGATCGCCGCCGGGGAGCAGCTGCTGACCATCAACGGCCACGAGATCATCGACGTGCTGGACTATCGCTTTTACGGCTACGATACCGACTGCCGCCTGGAGCTGCGGGAGCCCTCCGGCGCACAGCGCACCGTGTCCCTGCGCAAGCCCGAGGGCCGGGACCTGGGCCTGAATTTTGACACCGTCCTCATGGACGATATGCGCTCCTGCGCCAACCACTGCATCTTCTGCTTCGTGGACCAGATGCCTCCCGGTATGCGCCAGACCCTGTATTTCAAGGACGACGACGCCCGGCTGAGCTTTCTGCAGGGGAACTACATCACCCTGACCAACCTGACGGATCGGGAGGCCCAGCGCATCATCGACCTGCGCATCAGCCCCATCAACGTGTCCGTTCACACCACGGACCCCCAGCTCCACTGCACCATGCTGGGCAACAAAAACGCCCTGCGGTCCCTGGACTACATCCGGGCCTTCTGCAAGGCGGGGATCGTGATGAACGGCCAGATCGTGGTGTGCCCCGGCTGGAACGACGGGGACCAGCTGCGCCGGACCCTCCGGGACCTGACGGAGATGCAGTTTTCCAGCTGCTCCCTGGTGCCGGTGGGCATCACCAAATACCGCCAGGGCCTGGCTAAGCTCCGGCCGGTGGACGCCGCCACCGCCGCCGAGATCATCGACATCGCCGACGAATACGGCCGGGAGAATCTGGAGCGCTTCGGCACCCGGCGCTTCTTCTGCGCCGACGAGCTGTATCTGCGGGCGGGCCGTCCCCTGCCACAGGCAGAGTATTACGAGGGCTACCGTCAGCTGGAAAACGGCGTGGGCCTGATGCGCTCCCTGGAGGACGATTTTCTGGCGGGGCTGGCCACGGTGGACGTGCCTGCGCGCTTCTCCCCTTTCACCATTGCCACCGGCACGGCGGCGGCTCCGTTTCTCCAGGGCCTGGTGCAGCGGGCCCAGGCGGACTATCCCGGGCTGCGGGGCCAGGTCATCGCCGTGGAAAACGACTTCTTCGGCCACACCATCGACGTGGCGGGCCTGCTTACCGGGCAGGATATCTCCGCCCAGCTGCGAGGACGGGACCTGGGGGATCGGGTGCTGATCCCCATCCACATGATGCGCCACGGCGAGACCGTGTTTCTGGACGACTACACTGTGGAGCGTCTGAGCCGGGAGCTGGGCGTTCCCGTCCAGGTGGTGGACGAGGACGGCTTCGCCCTGGTGGACGCCATGTTCGCGGCGGAATGACCGCCGCATCCAAATAGAAGGAGGTAAACCCTTATGTCCAAGCCCCTGATTGCCATCGTGGGCCGGCCCAACGTGGGCAAGTCCATGCTGTTCAACAAGATCATCGGGCGGCGTCTTTCCATTGTGGAGGACACCCCCGGCGTCACCCGGGACCGCATTTACGGCGAAAGCGACTGGAACGGCCGGAAGTTCACCCTGGTGGACACCGGCGGCATCGAGCCCAATACGGATAACGAGATCCTGGCCTTCATGCGCCAACAGGCCCAGATCGCCATCGACAACGCCACTGTCATTGTCCTGGTAACGGACATCAAGACCGGTATGACCGCCGCCGACCAGGAGGTGGCCGGAATGCTCCAGCGGTCCAAAAAGCCCATCGTTCTGGCAGTGAACAAGATGGACTCCACCGGCCCCGCCGACCCGGAGTTCTATGAGTTTTACAACCTGGGTCTGGGCGACCCCATCGCCGTGTCCGCCGTCCATGGCCACGGCACCGGCGACCTGCTGGACGCCTGTCTGCAATACTTCCCCCCGGAAACGGACGAGGAGGAGGACAGCGACGTGGTCCAGGTGGCCATCATCGGCAAGCCCAACGTGGGCAAGTCCAGCCTCACCAACCGGATCCTGGGCGAGCAGCGGGTCATCGTCAGCGACGTGGCCGGTACCACCCGGGACGCCATCGACAGCTACTTTGAAAACGCCACCGGCAAGTATAACTTCATCGACACCGCCGGTATGCGAAAGAAGTCCAAGGTGGACGACGCCATCGAGAAATACAGCGTCCTCCGGGCCACCATGGCCATCGAGCGCAGCGACGTGTGCCTCATTATGATCGACGCCCAGGACGGCGTCACCGAGCAGGACACCAAGGTGGCGGGCCTGGCCCACGACGCCGGAAAGGCCTGCATCATTGTGGTGAACAAGTGGGACCTGGTGGAAAAGGACGGCAAGACCATGGACCGTATGCGGGAGGATATCCGCCGGGACCTGAGCTATATGCCCTACGCCCCCATTGTGTTCATCTCCGCCATAACCGGCCAGCGGGTCAGCCGCCTGTTTGAGCTGATCAACTATGTCCGGGAGCAGGCGTCCATGCGCATCACCACCGGTATGCTCAACTCCGTCCTGGCTGATGCCCAGACCCGGGTCCAGCCCCCCACGGACAAGGGCCGCCGCCTGAAGATCTACTATATGACCCAGGTGGGCATCCGTCCCCCCCACTTCGTGGTGTTCTGCAACGACAAGAAGCTGTTCCACTTCTCCTATCGCCGGTACCTGGAAAACCAGATCCGCAGTGTGTTCGGCCTGGAGGGCACCCCCATCATCATGACCGTGCGCCAGAAGGGCGAGGAGGATAGCTGAGTTGTCTGTGGTATTTACTGTGGCCCTGACGCTGCTGGTGTCGTATCTGCTGGGCTGCTTCAATGGGTCGGTGATGACCTCCCACTTCATCATCCGGGATGATGTCCGCCAGCACGGCAGCGGCAACGCGGGCCTGACGAACTTCTACCGGACCTACGGCGCCCGGTACGCCCTGTGCGTCATCGTCTGCGACATGGGGAAAACCGTTCTGGCCTGTCTCATCGGCGGGTATCTGATGCACTGGGTGGCAGGCGACTGGACCCTGGGCCTGCTGATCGCAGGCATCGGCTGCGAGCTGGGGCACATGTTCCCGGTGTTCTTCGGACTGCGGGGCGGCAAGGGCATCCTCTCCGGCGGCGTGCTGGTGCTGCTGCTGGACTGGCGGGTGGCTCTGATCGCCTGGGGCCTGTTTGCGGTGCTGTGGCTGACCACCCGGTATGTGTCCCTGGGCTCCATCGCCGCCACGGCCAGCATGCCGGTGTCGGTGTTCCTGCTGATGGGCCATAACTGGCTGTATACCGTCCTGTCTGCGGCGATAGCGGCCCTTGTGATCTGGTGCCACCGGGGCAACATCCAGCGGCTGCTGTCCGGCACCGAAAAGAAGTTTCATTGGCACGTCGACGCCCCGGCCGGGGGCGAGGACGGCCCGCAAGCATAAGAAGAAAGAGAGAGAGAGCATTCGTATGAAAAACAATCAGCTTCGTCAGGTGGTGCTTCCCATTCTGGCGGCCTTTATCTGGGGCACCGCCTTTGTGGCCCAGGACGTCTGCGCCGACGCCATGGGCGCGTTTACCTTCAACGGCACCCGGTATTACATCGCCGTGCTGTCCCTGCTGGTGGTTCTGGCCGTCTCAAGCGGCTTCAAGAAGGACCGGCCCCAGGTCACCCCTGCGGAGAAGAAGGCCCAGCGCAGGCAGCTGTGGCTGGGCGGCTTCTGCTGCGGCACGGTGCTGGCCATTGCCTCCAACTTCCAGCAGGCAGGCCTTGTGGCCGGTACCGACGGCGGCAAGGCCGGGTTCATCACCGCTCTGTATGTGGTGCTGGTGCCGGTGTTCGGCCTGTTCTTCCGGCGGAGGGTCAGCCTGCCGGTGTGGATCGCCGTGGCTCTGTCCGTGGGCGCTCTGTACCTGCTGTGTATCAAGGGCAGCTTCTCCCTGGCCCCCGGCGACCTGCTGGTGCTGGTATGTGCCATATGCTTTTCCGTACATATCCTGGTGATCGACCATTTCACCGCCACCTGTGACGGTGTGAAGCTCAGCTGCCTGCAATTCCTGTTTGCCGGCACCTGGTCCACCATTCTGGCCCTGTTTTTCGACACCATCAGCTTCCAGGTGCTGCTGGACTGCATCTGGCCCCTGCTGTATGTGGGCGTGTTCTCCTGCGGCGTGGGCTACACCCTGCAAATCCTGGCTCAGAAGGGCTCCAATCCCACGGTGGTCACCATTCTGCTGAGCCTGGAGAGCGTGTTTGCCGTCATCGCCGGCGCCGTTGTCCTGCACCAGCAGATGACCGCCCGGGAATATCTGGGCTGCGTGCTGATGTTCGCGGCGGTGGTCCTGGCCCAGATCCCCATGCCCCAGAAAAAGGAAGCCAAAGCCGAATAAACCGAACCCATAACAAATCTGACGCTGCTGCCGCGGCGTCAGTTTTTTATCCTCCGGTGCTTCCCATACACAGGAATTCCTCCGGCCCGTCCCATTTCTTCACAAAAACGTAGTGCCCTCATACTATTGACATCAGGGACAGGGTCCGATAAAATGAGAATGCCATATCGACACAGCGCTGAAAGGAGGTGCCGCTATGCTGACGGTGCAGAATTCCTCCCACGACCCGTTTTACAACCAGGCGTTTGAGGAGTATGTGTTCGAGCATTTCCGCGAGGGTGAGATATTCCTGCTGTGGCAGAACGACCCCGCCGTGATCGTGGGCAGTTATCAGAACATCTGCCGGGAGGTTCACGTGGAGCGTCTGCGGCAGCTGGGGATCCCGGTGATCCGGCGCATCACCGGCGGCGGCACGGTATACCACGACCTTGGGAATCTGAACTATACATACATTTCCGACGGCGGGGCCGCGATAGACTACGACCAGTGCCTGGGGCCTATCCTGGCGGCGCTGAACGACATCGGCGTTCCAGCCCGGAAAAACCGGACCTGTGACATTGCCATCGGCGGCGGAAAGATCTCCGGCAGCGCCCAGCGGATGACAAAGGGGCGGCTGCTGCACCACGGCACCCTGCTGTTTTCCTCCGACCTCGGCGTGCTGGACCGGATCACCACCCACCGGAAAAACGACTGCTTCCAGAGCAAGGGGACTCAATCCGCCATCTGCCCGGTTACCAATATCCGGGAGCACCTGGCCCGGCCCATGACCATTGAGGAGTTCCGGGAGCGGCTTCTGGACCGGATGGTGCCCCCCGGCAGCCCGCGCCTGGCGCTGACGCCGGAACAGGAGGCGGAGGTCTGCCGCCTGCGGGACGAGAAATACCGTTCCTGGGAGTGGACCTGGGGCAAAACCCCGGCCTTCACCTATGAAAAAACCGGCGTGTTCGCAGGGGCGCCCATCCAGGTGGCCTATCAGGCCAAACGGGGGATTGTGTCCGGTGTAACGGTGGACTGTCCCCTGCTGGACGGAGGCCTGGCTGCCGCACTGCTGGAGGGCGGACGGCTGGACCCGGAGCGTTTTTCCTCGGTCTGTCTCCGGGTGGCCCCGGATCGGGCCGATGAACTGATGGACTGGCTGATGTAGCCGGATATTCTGCGAGAAAGGGAGATTTTTATCATGGAGAAAAATATTGTCATGCCCCGGCTGCGGCCGGAGATGGAAAAGGGCGTTCTGTGCGCCTGGCTGAAGGAGGAGGGCGAGCCCGTTTCCGCCGGTGAGCCCCTGTTCGAAATCGAGACGGACAAGGTGGTCAACCAGATCGAGGCCACCCAGGACGGCGTGCTGAAAAAGCAGCTGATCGAGGAGGGCGACACGGTGGACGTGGAAACGCCGGTGGCCATTCTGGAAACGGAGTGAGGGCCGGCATGGAGAGAAAACCCGATTGGCTGAAGGTCCGCTATAACCAGGAGGCCGTGGATGAAGTGGCGGAGCTGATGCGGGACCTGAAGCTCAACACCGTGTGCAAGGAGGCCAACTGTCCCAACCTGGGGGAGTGCTACCGGAAGCACACCGCCACGTTTATGATCCTGGGAAGCGTCTGCACCCGGAACTGCCGGTTCTGCAACGTCACCACCGGACGGCCCCTGCCGCCGGACCCGGAGGAGCCCGAGAACATCGCCCGGGCGGCCCGGCGGCTGAATCTGCGGCATGTGGTCCTCACCTGTTCCACCCGAGACGACCTGCCCGACGGCGGCGCGGAGCAGTTCGCCAAATGCGTCCGGGCCATCCGGGAGGTCTGTCCCGGCACCACCGTGGAGACGCTGATCTCCGACATGAAGGGGGATCGCGCCGCCCTGGACACGGTGATTGCCGCCCATCCGGAGGTGCTGAACCACAATGTGGAGACGGTGCGGGAGCTGCAAAGCGCCGTCCGGCCCCAGGCCCGGTATGAGCGGTCCCTGGAGGTGCTGCGGTACTGCAAGGAGCAGGATCCCACCCTGCTGACCAAAACCGGCTTCATGGTGGGCCTGGGAGAGACGGAGGAGCAGATCAGCCGTCTCATGGACGATATTCTGGAGACCGGCTGCGACATTCTCACCATCGGCCAGTATCTTCAGCCCACGCCGCAGCACTATCCCCTGGCCCGGTATGCCGCGCCGGAGGATTTCGCCCGGTGGAAGGAGCTGGCGTTGGCTAAGGGCTTCCGCCATGTGGCCTCCGCGCCTCTGGCCCGCAGCTCCTATAAGGCCTGGGAGGCTCTGGAGGACGTGCATGATCTATATTGAGACCGGCTCCACGGATGTTTACTACAACCTCGGCCTTGAGAACTACTTCACGGTGGAAAAGCGCCTGCCGGACACGGTGTTTCTGTTCTGGCGCACCACGCCCACGCTGATGGTGGGCAAATACCAGAACATACTGGAGGAGATCAACAAGCCCTATGCCGACGCCCACGGCATCCACCTGGTGCGGCGGATGAGCGGCGGCGGCACCATCTATACGGACCTGGGCGGCTGGCAGTTTTCCTTCATCCAGCACCGGGAGGCCGGGGAGATCGAGTTTGGCCAATACATCGCCCCGGTGATCGGCGCACTGGAAGAGATGGGAGTCACCGCCTCCTTCAACGGCCGCAACGACCTGACCATCGACGGCCGGAAGTTTTCCGGCAACGCCCAGTACCGGCTGGGAGACTGCATTGTTCACCACGGCTCCCTGCTGTTTGACACGGACATCCGGCAGATGGCGGAGGCCACCACGCCGGACAGCTACAAGATCACCTCCAAAAGCATCAAGTCCGTCCGGGACCGGGTCACCAACATCTCCGACCATCTGCCCCAGCCCATGGACCCGGAGACCTTCAAGGAGACCATGGTGCGCCATATCATGAACGGCAGCACCGCCGTCTACACCGTGACGCCGGAGGACGATGCCCGCATCCGGGAGCTGGCCCGGGAAAAATTCAACAGCTGGGACCGTATCTTCGGCGCGGACCCCCAATTCAACATTGAGCGCACCGGCCGCTTTGCAGGGGGAAAAATTCAATTTAAAATCGAGGTCCGGAAGGGTATCATCCGCAGCGCCTCGGTTTACGGCGACTTTTTTTCCACTCTGGACGCGGAAGCAATTTGCTCCGTGCTGCCAGGCTGCCGTTATGAGCGCGGCGCGGTGCTGGCGGCGCTTGAGCCCCTTGGCGGGGCCGTGTACCGCATCACGCCGGAGGAAATGACCCGGACGATTGTGGACTGACCAAGAAAGCCGCAGCCACCCCCCTCAGCCCTCCATAATAAAACTGACGCTGCTGCCGCAGCGTCAGTTTTATTATGCGTATATGGTTACAGGTTCTTCTCGTAGGACTCGATCATCTTCTTGACCATCTGGCCGCCCACGGAACCGGCCTCGCGGGAGGTCAGGTCGCCGTTGTAGCCTTCCTTCAGGTTGACGCCCACCTCGCTGGCAGCCTCCATCTTGAACTTATCCATGGCGGCACGGGCCTGGGGCACGTTCAGCTTGTTGGTATTCTTGGTAGACATGATTGCGTTCTCCTTTCTTGCGTTTTCAGCGAAAACCGCCGTTGGGTATCGCAACCATAGATTGTGCCGCCGATGCCCCGAATATGCGCCGGGCGCATCTGGTAAAATTTTGCGTTACTCTGTAAAATCTCAAAAAATTTCAGAAACCCTATCGCTTTTTTTGGTACTCTGTGCTATCATGGCCCTGGTTGCACAGAGAAAGCGAGGAACGATCACATATGCTGGATATTTTTGATATTCTGGGCCCGGTGATGGTGGGCCCGTCCAGTTCCCACACGGCGGGAGCGGTCCGCATCGGCAGCATGGCCCGGACGTTGCTGGGCGACGAGCCGGTGGAGGCCAAGATCCATCTGCACGGCTCCTTTGCCGAGACCGGCCCCGGTCACGGCACCGACCGGGCCCTGGTGGCCGGTCTTCTGGGCATGAAGCCCGACGATCTCCGCATACCCTACGCCTACCAGGAGGCTAAAAAGCGTGGGCTGGAGTTCACCATCGACACTGTGGAGCTGCGGGACGCTCACCCCAACACCGCCGTGATCGAAACCTGGGACGCCGGCGGCAAAAAGCTGGAGCTTCAGGCGTGCAGCGTAGGCGGCGGCCGCATCCTGGTGAACAAGGTGGACGGCATCGACGTCAGCTTCGACGGCATGTTCAACACCCTGGTCATCCGGAACCAGGATGAAAACGGCGCTGTGGCGGCGGTGACATCAGTGCTGAACCAGCTGCGCATCAACGTGGCCAATATGAGCCTGTGCCGCCACAAGCGGGGCGGCGACGCGCTGATGGTCATCGAGACCGACCAGCATATCAAGCCCCACCAGGTGGCGTTTCTTTCGGAGCTGACGGGCATTCTGTCGGTGACCTATTACGATAAGGAGGATGATGACGATGTCGCTGGATTCGATGAAGGAAATCTTTGACCGCATGGAAGCCGAGCACAAGCCCTTCTGGGAGATCGTGCTGGAGACGGACATGGACGAGCGCCAGGTGACCCGTCAGCAATCCATGGCAAAAATGCTGACCACCTGGCAATACATGGTGGACGCGGCGGACACCTACACCGGTCGCCGCCGCAGCGTCAGCGGCCTGGTAGGCGGTGACGGCCTGAAAATGCGGCAGTATTCCATCCGGGGCCGGGCCATGTCCGGCGGCTACGTCAGCGAGGTCATCGCCGAGGCCCTGTCCATGGCGGAGTCCAACGCCTGCATGCGCCGCATTGTGGCGGCCCCCACGGCGGGCGCCTGCGGCGTGCTTCCGGCGGTGCTGCTGCCCATGTGCAAGTATGAGGAGTTGAGCCAGCACCGGATCCTGGAGGCCCTGTATGTGGCCAGCGGCATCGGCGCGGTGATCGCCTACAAGGCCTGCATCGCCGGTGCCTCCGGCGGCTGTCAGGCGGAGATCGGCACCGCCTCCGCTATGGCGGCGGGAGCCCTGGTGGCCCTGCGGGACGGCACCGGCCAGCAGATCGGCCACGCCGTGGCCATGGCCCTGAAGAACCTCATGGGCCTGGTGTGCGACCCCGTGGCGGGCCTGGTGGAGGTCCCCTGCGTCAAGCGCAACGTCATCGGCGCGGTGAATGCCATCAGCGCGGCGGACATGGCCCTGGCCGGCATCGAAAGCCGCATCCCCGTGGACGAGGTCATCGACGCCATGGGCGAGGTGGGCCGCCGCATGCCGGTGGAGTTCCGGGAAACCGCCCTGGGCGGCCTGGCCGCCACCCCCACCGGCCGCCGGGTCAAGCAGCAGATGCACCCGGAGTCCCAGGAATTCTGATTCCTGTTCGCAGTATTTTTCTCAAAAATAACAATCCGTATACAAAAGACATCCCCGATGCTATGCATCGGGGATGTCTCAGTTTGTCAAAAAAGCCTCGCGGAGTTTGCCGCCCGCAGGCGGCAAATCAATTGAGATCATTTTCGTCCGAGGCGTGTACCTGGACGAAAATTCTTCTCAGATCACGCCCAGGCCGGTGGCGACCTTGCCGATGAAGTCCTGCACGTTGGTGACCATGGTGGTGGCGGACAGGCTGCCGCGGTCCAGCAGCTTATTCACCACAAACTCCGCCGCGTCCACGGCGTACAGATACACCGGGCGGATGGTGCCGTCGGGCATCACCCGGAAGGACGGCGTCATGTTGCCGGTGGCGATGGTGTGCAGCATGGTGGCCAGGCATATCACGGTGGTGGACTTGCGCACCAGCTCCCGCATGGCGGCTGCGCCCTCATAGGCGTTGCCGTACACCTCCGGCAGCGGCCCGTCGTCCCGGATGGAGCCGGTCAGCACAAAGGGCACGTGGTTCTTCACGCAGCCGTAGATGATGCCGTTGTCGATGTGGTAATCCTCGATAAACTGAGGAATGGACCCGCTGCGGCGGACCTTGTTCAGCACATCCAGGTGGTTATAGTGGCCGTTGGGCTGAGACTGCTGGGTGTAGATATCCTGACCCAGGGCTGTGTGCAGCAGCGCACCCTCCAGGTCGTGGGTACCCAGGGCGTTGCCCGCCAGCAGGCCGTGGCAGTAGCCGTTGTCGATCAGGGCCTGCATGGCCTTCCGTGCGCCGTCATCAAAGGCGAAGGCGGGACCCATGACCCACACGATGTTGCCGTGGTCCTTCTCGTGGCGCAGCAGCTCCACCAGCCGGTCATAATCCTTGGCATAGGAGGTCTCGCGGCTGCGGCCCTGCCGGAACACGAACTGATCCTCCAGCGTCTCGCTGTCCTGGGTAAAGCCATTGCAGTGCATATAGATGCCGTCCTGGCCGTGCTCGGTGCGGCCCAGAATCACCCGCTGGCCCTTTTTCAGGTTGCGGCTCTCCACCACGGACAGGTGTCCGTCGTCCTCCAGCACCACGCAGCTGTCCATGCGGCTCTCCTCCGCCAGGGTCCAGCGGCCGTTGATCTTGAAATATTCGGGATACATGGACGTGCTGTGGAACTCCTCGGGAGCCACGCCGTCCTTTTCCACCGTCTCCCAGCGGGCGTCCGGCGCATTTTTCAGGGACGGCTGGTCAAAGTCGGGATGGTGATAGGCGGGAAATGCAAAAGCCATGGGGCGTCTCCTTTCTCAGTGCAGGGTGGCGTAGATCACGGCCTTGATGGTGTGCATCCGGTTCTCGGCCTCGTCAAACACCACGGACTGCTTGCTCTCGAACACCTGGTCGGTGACCTCCATCTCGGTGATGCCGAACTTCTTGGCGATGTCTGCGCCGATGGTGGTGCGGGTATCGTGGAAGGAGGGCAGGCAGTGCATGAAGATGGCGCCGGGGGCGGTCATGGACATGACCTTGGCATTGACCTGATAGGGGGTCAGCAGGCGGATGCGCTCGGACCACACGCTGTCGGGCTCACCCATGGAGACCCAGATATCGGTGTAGATCACGTCGGCGTTGGTTGCGCCCTGGGTCACATCCTCGGTGAGGGTCACGCTGCCGCCGGTCTCCCGGGCGATGTCCCGGGCCTTCTCCACCAGCCACTCCTCGGGGAACAGCTCCTTAGGCGCGCAGGCGGTGAAGTGCATGCCCATCTTGGCGCAGGCCACCATCAGGGAGTTGCCCATGTTGTTGCGGGCATCGCCGAAATAGGTGAAGCGCACGCCCTTCAGCCGGCCCAGCTTCTCCTCGATGGTCAGCAGGTCCGCCAGCATCTGGGTGGGGTGGAACTGATCGGTGAGGCCGTTCCACACGGGCACGCCCGCATGGTCGGACAACTCCTGCACCAGGTCCTGGCTGAAGCCGCGGTACTCGATGCCGTCATACATCCGGCCCAGCACCCGGGCGGTGTCGGCGATGGACTCCTTCTTGCCCATCTGGCTACTGCCGGGCTCCAGATACGTCACGCCCATGCCCAGGTCCATACCGGCCACCTCGAAGGAGCACCGGGTCCGGGTGGAGGTCTTTTCAAACAGCAGCACGATGTTCTTCCCCTCCAGCCAGCGGTGGGGCACACCGGCGCGCTTCATATCCTTGAAATTTTTGGACAGGTCCAGCAGATAACGGATCTCCGCCGGGGTATAGTCCAGCAGCTTCAGAAAGCTTCTTCCTCTGATATTCACAGCCATGATGATGTTCTCCCTTTCTATTGATAAATATTGATGGATATTCTCTCAGATCTCGTCCCGCCACAGGGGCATGCTCATGCACCGGGGGCCGCCCCGGCCCCGTGACAGCTCGGCGCTGGGCATTTTCAGCACCCGGATGCCGCTGTCCTCCAGGATCTGGTTGGTGACATAGTTCCGGTCGTACACCACCACCACGCCGGGGGCGATGCACAGGGTGTTGGACCCGTCGTTCCACTGCTCCCGCTCGGCGGCGATCTGGCTGCTGCCGCCGCAGCGGATCAGCTGCACCCGGTCCAGACCCAGATAGCCTGCCAGCACCTGCTCCAGGGGGCCGCTGACCTCCCGGGTGGTGAGCTTGCCCTGTCCCCGGCCCGTCAGCTCGAAGATCCGCAGGGTGCCCAGGATCCCCGGATGCACCGTGAATTTGTCCACGTCCACCTGGGTGAACACGGTATCCAGATGCATGAACGCCCGGGTGCTGGGGATTTCAAAGGCCAACACCGTGTCGATCTCGGAGCTCTCGTCGGCGAAGATGGCCGATGCCAGCTGCTCGATGGCCTCCGGCTGGGTCCGCTGGGAGATACCCACTCCCAGCACCCGGCGGCTCAGGTTCAGGATGTCCCCGCCCTCGATCCAGAAATACTGGTCCGGCGTATAGTACAGAGGCACCTGCCCGGCGTAGTCCGGATGATGCCGCAGCACATAGTCGCCGTACAGGGTCTCCCGGTTGCGGGTGTCCGTGAACATATGGTTCAGGCTCACGCCCCGGCCGATGCAGGCGAAGGGGTCCCGGGTGAAATACAGGTTGGGGATCGGCGGCATCAGGAACCGGGCCCCGGTGTGCACCAGGCTGGACAGCCGTCCCTGCTCGTTGGGGAACACATCCTGATACGACACGCCCTCCATGGTTTTCAGCACCAGCTCCAGGGGGTCCTGGATATCCAGCAGATACCGCTTCAGGTCGCCCCGGTATCCCATGGCGGTGCTGCCGGCCCGGCGGATGGTCTCCTCCACAAACCGGCGGCGCAGCTCCTCGTCTCCTGCCAGCACCTGGGCCGTCAGGTCCTCCAGATAGACCACCTCCGCCCCGTTGTCCCGCAGGATCTGGGCAAAGCAGTCGTGCTCCCGCTGAGCGCCGTACAGATAGGGAATATCGTCAAACAGCAGCTGGCCCATGGTATTGGGGCTCAGATGCTCCAGCTCCCGGCCGGGCCGCTGCAGAAGCACCCGCTTCAAAGGGCCGATCTCGCTTTTAACGCAAATGGGCATGGAATTTCCTCCTCTCCAGTTCCCCCCTATTTTACCAGATTTCCGGTCCGATTTCTCACCCTGACGCGGCCCGATTTTTGTATTTTAACCGATGTTTTGTCCCGGTACTTTGACACTTTATTGTAATAATACTCGCTTCCCACCGGGTTACTCTGTAAATTCATGCGTTTTTTGCCCGGCCGTCCAGGTAAAACAGGCCGTTTTTGTACAAGATTTTCTGCGCAAAATGTCCCATTCCACCCTTGGCAGCGCCGCCCGTATGTGGTAAAATAGCCCCCATAAGGAGGGGATATTCATGAAACAGACCATCGCCCTGCAAACCCCCGGCCGGTCCGACCTGGACCAAAGCAGCCTGTTCTCTTTTGACCAATTCACCGCCGCCCGGCCCACGGCCCCGGTGATCCACCGGGACGCCCGGTTTCTCCTGGTCCGCAGCGGCAGCGGCGTTATCCGGCTCCAGGGCCGGGAGTATCCCCTGTCCGCCGGAAGCCTGGCGGCCATCCTGCCCTGGCAGATCAGCGAGATCGTCCGGGTGGACGAGCCGTTGGCCTGCAGCGTCATCGCCTATCACTACGACACCGTGGCCCGGGCTGCCCATCTGTTCCGGGGCGAGGATGGCCAGCCCATGCCCATGGCCCGGCTGATGGAGACGGTGCCGGTGCTGGAGCTGTCCCCCCGGCAGCGGGCGGAGGCCGGACGCATTGCTGACGGCCTGGCCCGGGAGCTGGGTCTTGCGTCCCTTCAGGAGGAGGGACAGCTGTTTTCCAGTCTCAATGCCGTGAGCCTGCTGGTGCAGCTGACAGTGCTGTTCGCCCGGCAGGCCCTGGCGGCGGACCGCCCCGCTGATGCCCAGGGTCCCGACCACCGGGAGCTGCTGCGGTATATGTACCTCCACTGCGGCCAGAAGCTGACGCTCCAGCAGCTGGCGGACGTGTTCGGGTGCAGCCGGTCCACCGTCAGCGCCCGGATCACCGCCATGACGGGGCTGTCCTTTTTCGACCTGCTCAACGAAATGCGCATCGGCAAAACCGCCGACTATCTGCTGTATACGGACCTGACCCTGAAGGAGCTGGCGGAAATTCTGGGCTATGTGGACGAGTCCCACATCTCCAAGGTGTTCGCCGCCCGGCTGGGCACCCGCATCGGCCAGTACCGGGCCACCTATCAGAAGGTGCAGAACATCTGCCAGATCGAGGAGAGCCGCCTGGGGTACAGTCTGGTGCAGCACATCTACCGTCATTACCGGGAGGACCTCAGCGCCGCCGGGGTGGCCCGGGCCTTCGGCATTTCCGTCCAGCAGCTCAACCGCACCCTGCTGTGCCAGGTGGAGCTGAATTTTGAGGATTTCCTGGCCCTGATCCGGGTGAACCGGGCCTGTAAGCTGCTGACCACCACCCGCATGACGGTGCTGGACATCGCCCTGGAGGTGGGCTACCGCAACGCCAAAACCCTGAACCGGAATTTCCTGAAATACCGCCTCATGACCCCCAGCGCCTACCGCGCCGCCCACTCCGGCCAGTAAATTCTCCTCTCCCCTGCTGCAAAAAACCCGCTGCCGTTCTCCCGGCAGCGGGTTTTTATGCGGCCCGCTGAGAGCAGCGGGCCCTACAGGCGCTCTATCGGCGATTCTCTGCCGCGATAACCACCGTTCCCTTCCCCCTTGCAAATCCCCGGAAAATAGGGTATACTGACCCTGGAAAATATAAAAAAGGAGCGTGCATTATGGCCGTTTTGAATCATCTGGAGCCCCAGCGTGTTTTTCGTTTCTTCGAGGAGCTGTGCGCCATCCCCCACGGTTCCGGCAACACCAAGGCCGTCAGCGACTGGCTGGTGGATTTTGCCAAGGCCCGGGGCCTGCGGTATGTCCAGGACCAGCTGAACAACGTGGTGATCTTCCGGGACGCCACCCCCGGCTATGAGTCGGCGGAGCCTGTGATCCTCCAGGGTCACATGGACATGGTCTGCGAAAAGGAGCCCGGCTGCACCAAGGATATGGCCGCCGAGGGCCTGGACCTGGTGCTGGAGGGGGACACCGTTTCCGCCAGGGGCACCACCCTGGGCGGCGACGACGGCATTGCCGTGGCCATGGCCCTGGCCATCCTGGACGATACCTCCCTGTCCCACCCGGCCATCGAGGCCATCTTCACCGTGGACGAGGAAACCGGTATGTATGGCGCCGAGGGCCTGGACGTGTCCGTTCTCAAGGGCCGCCGGATGCTGAACATGGACTCCGAGGACGAGGGCATTTTCACCGTCAGCTGCGCCGGCGGCGCCCGGGCCGACTGCTGCCTGCCCGTGACCCGCAGTGCCTTCAGCGCCCCGGTGCTGGAGATCTCCGTCACCGGCCTGGTGGGCGGTCACTCCGGCGCCGAGATCGACAAGGGCCGGGCCAACAGCAGTATGCTGCTGGGCCGGGTGCTGTGCGCCCTGGAGGAAAAGACTGACCTGCGGGTCATCTCCGTCTGCGGCGGTCTCAAGGACAACGCCATCCCCACCGGCTCCGTGGCCCTGGTGGCCGCCGATGCTGCCGCCGCCCAGGCCGTCTGCGCCGAAATGGACGCCGCCTTCAAAAAGGAATACCGGGTCAACGACCCGGCCATCACCGTCTCCGTCCGCCCGGCGGAAACCGACCTGCTGCCCCTGGATGAAAGCTCCAGCCGCAGCGTGGTGTGTATGCTCACCTGCCTGCCCAACGGCATCCAGGCCATGAGCGCCGATATGCCCGGCCTGGTGCAGACCTCCCTGAACCTGGGCATCCTCACCACCGGGGACGACGCCGTTCACGCCTCCTTCAGCGTCCGCAGCAGCGTGGCCACCCAGAAGCAAATGCTCATCCAGCGCCTTCGCTGCCTGATGGAGCGGCTGGGCGGCTCCGTCAGCACCCACGGCGAATACCCCGGCTGGGAGTATATGCCCCAGTCCTCCCTGCGGGACCTGATGGTCCAGGTGTTCACCGACCAGTACGGCTACGCCCCCAAGGTGGAGGCCATCCACGCCGGTCTGGAGTGCGGTCTGTTCTCCGCCAAGCTGCCGGGTCTGGACTGCGTGTCCTTCGGCCCCGACCTGAAGGAAATTCACACCTTCCGGGAGTCCATGTCCGTGGCCTCCGTGCAGCGGGTGTACGCCATGGTGGTGGAGGCTCTCAAGCGCATGCATTGACCCGGTGTGTCCCGGTCTGTCCCTGCCCTGTCCCGGGTCAAAGCCCGGGACATCCCAGGGTGTATCGGGACAAAATTCGTGATAAATGAGGTAAATTCATGTTTTATATCTGGTGGCCCGCATATATTGTCCCGGGCCTGATGGTGCTGGCGGGCTTTGCGGGGCAGCTGCTGCCGGGCCGGAAATACCGCAGTCCCCAGGGCCCCCTGGCTCCCGAGCGGCAGAAATTCGCTGACGGCCTGTTTCTGAAGCTGCTGCGGCAGTCCGGCCTGGTCTTTGCGGCTCTGTCGTTTATGATTATGCGTTCTGTGCGGCTGATGGCAATCACTGGGCAGCAGATTCTGCTGTATATCGCCGTAATTCTGCAAATTATCGGGGCGGTGGCCCTGATATTGCCGGTGGAGCGCAATCTGAAAGCGTATTTTGACGACCAGGAGGATGAAACATGAGCATCACCGAGCTGGCTCCTGCCAAGCTGAACCTGACCCTGGACGTAGGGGCCCGCCGCCCGGACGGGTACCACGAGATCACCTCCGTCATGCAGAGCGCCGCTCTATATGACGTTGTGACGCTGGAAACCGTCGAAACAGACGATATTGTGGTGGAATGCCCCGGCACCGACCTGCCCACCGGGCCGGACAACCTGGCCTGGAAAGCGGCGGACGTCTTTTTCCGGGAGACAAATATCCCCCGTACAGGGATTATCATCCGATTGGAGAAGAAAATCCCCTCCCAGGCCGGTCTTGGAGGCGGCAGCAGTGACGCCGCCGCCGTATTGCGGGGCATGAGACGTCTATTCAGTGCCAATGTGTCCGATGAAGCGTTAGAAACCATGGCCGCCCGGGTGGGCAGCGACGTTCCCTACTGTGTCCGGGGCGGAACCGCCCTGGCCCGGGGCCGGGGCGAACGGCTTACCGCTCTTTTGCCGCTTCCTATGTGCTGGTTCGTTATTGTGAAGCCCCCGGTGGCCCACTCCACCGCCGTGATGTTCCGGAAGCTGGACGAGATCGCCATTACAAACCGCCCGGATTCCGATTCCATGGCCAAAGCGCTGGAAATTGGCGACCTGGCGCATATTTGCCGTCTGGTGGGGAACGTTTTTGAGCAGGCCCTGCCGGAGGACAGCGAAGTTTTCACCATTCGCCGCCAGCTTTCCCGTCTGGGAGCCGACGCCGCGTGCATGACCGGCTCCGGTTCCGCCGTGATGGGGCTGTTCCGCCGGGAGGAAACCGCCCGGCTGGCCGCCCGGGAGCTGGAGAAATCCTATCCCCTGACTTTTTTGGCCCCCCGGCTGTGAAACCGGTATAAAATATGAAAACGCCGTCCATACTGTAGGAAATTCCTGCATAGGACGGTGTTTTTGTATGAAAAAATCGCATTTCCGATACTGGGAGCTGGCGCTGCTGCTGGCCCTGGCCGTGACCATTCTGTGGGGGACGGCGTCCCTGGGGCAGCAGGAGGAGCTGGGCCGGAAGGTCATCCGCCTCCACGTCATCGCCAACTCCGACTCCCCGGAGGACCAGGCCCTGAAGCTGCGGGTCCGGGACCGGGTGCTGGCCCGGGCCCAGGAAATTCTGGAGCAGTCGGCGGACATGGAGCAGGCGGAGCAGGCCCTGACCGCCGCCTTGCCGGAGCTGACCCGGGAGGCCCGGGAAACCCTGGCGGCAGAGGGCTGCGCCCAGCCGGTCCAGGCCCGGCTGGAGCCGGCGGAGTTCCCCACCAAGGACTATGACGGCTTCTCCCTGCCCGCCGGGAAATACCTGGCCCTGCGGGTGATCATCGGCCAGGGAGCGGGGCAGAACTGGTGGTGCGTGGTGTTTCCGCCTCTGTGCACCGCCGCCGCCTGCCAGTGGCAGGACGCGGGACGGGCCGCCGGGTTGGAGGAGGATGACCTGTCCCTGATGGCGGAGGAGGACGCCGGGTACGAGCTCCGGTTCCGGTCGGTGGAGCTGTGGGAAATGCTGCGCCAGTGGCTGGGGAAATAAGGGGGCGGATACATCTGGTCTTAGGGGCGGGGCAGAGCCCACGCCCCTGCACAGCAGCCATCGGCGAAGGGCCAGCAATGCTCCGACGCCCGGCAGGAGGAAGTCTGCCGGGCGTCGGAGCAAAGTGTATGTGTGGAGGGTAATTGTGTGGTAAGAGGGGGGCTTATTCGCCGCAGAGCTTCTTCAGCCGGGCCAGGCGGCGGTCGGTGAACTCCTGCAGCTCCTCGATATCCTGCTCCGTCAGGTGACGGAACTTCTTGAAGCGGGTGACAAACTCCTTGACGGGCTTGGGGTTCTTCACGTCCACGGACATCTTGAACACGCCGTTTTCCACCTCGTACAGGGGGGCGAAGTTGGTCTCCACCGCCAGGCGGGCCACCTCGATGCTCTCATCGGACTTGCAGCCCCAGCCGGTGACGCAGGGATTGTACACATGCAGGTACACCAGGCCGTTGTCCACGGCCATGGCCTTCTCCAGCTTGCGGACCATATCGGGGATATAGGCGGGGCTCATGGTGGCCATATAGGGCACATCGTGCATGGCCATGATCATGGGGAAGTCCTTCTTGTTCTGCTTCTTGCCGCCGTGGCCGTTGATAACGGGGGTAGTGGAGGTCCAGGCACCCTTGGTGGTGGAGCCGCTGCGCTGATAACCGGTGTTCATGTAGCCCTCGTTATCATAGCAGATATAGATGATCTTGTCGCCGCGCTCCGCCGCGCCGGACAGGCACTGCATGCCGGCATCCACGGAGGCGCCGTCGCCGGCGAAGGCCACCACATTGACCTTGCGGCCGATGCGCTCATAGTGCATCTTGATACCGGCCAGCATGGAGGCCACGTTGTCCAGCAGGGGGAAGAACACGGGGGTCTTGGCGCCGGACTCCTTGTCCCAGCCCACGACGCCCACTCCGCCCATGCATCCGGGAGGCACGGCGAAGATGGTGTTGGGGCCCAGCACCTTCATGCAGGTGCGCAGAGTCAGCTCCACGTTGCAGCCCACGCAGGCGGATACGCCCGGGGAGATCTGGTCCTCATAGGTTGCCAGCTTTTCAATAACATTCATGACAGTTCCTCCTTACAGACCCATGACCTCGCGGTTGAGCCAGACCGTGTCGTGCTTGCCGGTCTTGCCGTCCTGAGCGATGATCTTGTCGATGGCGTAGTCGATATGGGTGGCGGTGATGTCCTCGCCGCCGAGACCGGCGATAAAGGGAACGTTGGGGACGAAGGATGCAGCCCGGTTCATGGAGGCGCAGATCTCCTCATAGATGATGCCGGTGTTCCAGCCGAAGGACACGTTGCGGTCCACCACGCCGAAGGCCCGCTTGCCGGAGAGCACCTTGGCCACCCGGTCGCAGGGGAAGGGACGAACCATGCGCATCTTCAGCAGGCCCACCTTCTTGCCGTCGGCCCGGGCCTTGTCCACCCGGTCCTTGGCAACGCCGGTCATGGAGCCCATGGTGACGATGACGTAATCCGCGTCGTCGCAGCGGTACTCCTCCACGGCGCCGCCGTAGCTGCGGCCGAACTTCTCGCCGTACACCTTGTCCAGCTCCTCCAGGAGCTTCAGGGCGTTCTGCTGGCCCATCATGTGCTTGAGGCGGTATTCGGTCAGCAGGTTGCCGTTGGTCAGGGGGTCAACGGCCATGGGACGCCGGGGATCCAGGATGATGTGCTCGGGCACATACTTGGGCAGGAACTCGTCCACCTGCTCCTGGGTGGGAATCTCCACCCGCTCGGACATGTGGGACAGATAGAAGCCGTCGAAGCAGACGTTGATGGGCAGCAGGACATTCTTGTCCTCGGCAATGCGGTAGGCCATGATCATGGTGTCCAGAATCTCCTGGTTGTCCTCCACATAGATCTGCAGCCAGCCGGCGTCACGGACGGTCAGGGAGTCCTGGGGACCGCCCCACAGGGTCTGGGGAGAGATCATCTCGCGGTTGGCCACGGCCATGACCACCGGCAGACGCAGGGTGGAGGCCCGGAAATAGGGCTCATACATCAGGGACAGGCCCTGGGAGGCGCTGGCGGTGAACACGCGGGAGCCGGCCAGGGACGCGCCGGTGACAACGCTCATGGCGGACAGCTCGCTCTCCACCTCGCTGACGCTGCTGTCCAGCTTGCCGCCGGTGACGAAGTCGGCCAGATACTCCACGATGGGAGTCTGGGGGGTGATGGGATAGGCGGCGATGATATCGGGACGGCACAGTGCCGCGCCGATGGCGGCAGCCATATTGCCGTTGATGACCTGAATGTCAGCCATTAGTTCTCCTCCTTTACCGGCTGCATGGTGATGGCGCCCTTCTTGCACTCGTGGGCACAGATACCGCAGCCCTTGCAGTAATCGTAGCAGATCTCGAACGAACCGTCCTCGTGGCGGCGGATGGAGTTAACGGGACAGTACATCAGGCACATGCCGCACTTGACGCACTTGTCGGTGTCCATCACGGGCTTGCGGGTCCGCCATTTACCGGTCTGGATAATGTGCAGGCCCTCCGGTCCGATGGGGACGATGTAATCACTGATAAATTTCATGGTGTTCCTCCCCTTATTCAAACGTGTACAGCTTCACTTCGTTATAGCCGCGGCGGAAGGTCTCCACGTTCTTCTCGCCGAAGAAGCGGCAGATGACCTTTTCCAGCTCGTCCTTGTCCACCCAGCCGGTGGCACGGACGAAGGCGCCCAGCATGATGGTGTTGGTGATGGGACGGCCCAGCATCTCCAGAGCGATGGAGGTGGCGTCCAGCCAGGCCACGGTCTTGACGTTGGGATTTTTCACCAGGTCCGCGCCGTTTTCGGCCTTGGTGTTGACGATGAAATAGGAGTTCTCCGTCAGGCCGTCGAACACCGGGGCGGAGATCAGCAGGCTGGGATCCAGCACCAGGGTGCAGTTGGGATGATAGACCTGGTTCTTGGGACGGATCTTCTCATCGCCCAGGCGCACATAGGACGTGACCGGCGCGCCCTGGCGCTCGAAGCCGAAAAACGGGATGGAATTGCCGTATTTTCCACTGGCTACCGCAGCGTGGACCAGCATTTCGCCGGCCTTCACCGTGCCCAGACCGCCGATGCCGTGGAGTCTGATTTCTTTCATATCGCTACGCTCCTTCATATTCCGCATGTGCGGCGTTTTACTTTTTCATGACCACCATGGCGTCCACGGCGGTGGCCGGACGGCCGTCGCCATAGAGCATCAGGGGATTGATGTCCACCTCGGTGATCTCCGGGTGCTCCTCCACCAGGCGGGACAGGCACATCAGGGCCTCCACGATCTCCTCCCGGCGGTACTGCTGGCCCCGCAGGCCCTGGCAGGCCTTGGCCAGCGGCGTTTCATCGATCATATCCTCGGCATCCTGGCGGGTGATAGGCAGCACACGCAGGGACACCGCATGCAGCAGCTCCACCAGCACGCCGCCCAGGCCCGCCATGATCACATGGCCGAACTGGGGATCCGTGCTGACGCCCAGCAGGACCTCGAAGCCCTTGGGCAGCATCTGCTGGGCCAGAACGCCCTGGACCCGGGCCCCGGGGGCATTTTGGGCGGCGTTGGCCATGATGGTGTCGTAGGCGGCCTGCATGCCGTCCACGTCCGTGACGTTCAGCACCACGCAGCCCACGTCGGTTTTGTGGAGAATGTCGTCGGACAGGACCTTCATGGCCACGGGGAAGCCCAGCTGACGGGAGGCGGCCTCGAAGGCGGCCCGGTCGGGCTTGTCCAGCAGCACGGAGGCCACCATCCGCACGCCGCAGGAGGACAGAAGGCTGCTGCTGTCGCGCTCGTTCAGAGCGACGGTATTCTTTTCAGACATGGCTCAGTCCTCCTTCTGCCGCCGGCGAAAGGCGGCGTAATTGCACATATTCTTCGCTGCCAGGACGGCCTTGTCCGGGGCGTCGAAGGTACACAGGCCCGCCTGCTCCATGATGCGCCGGGCCGGAGAGGTATAAGCGCCGGCCATGACGCAGTAGAACACAGGCTTTTCCTGGGCCTGGGGGGTGGTTTCGGTCATCTTCACCAGCTCACGGGCCAGCTCCTCCTGGGGCAGGAAGGTGGGCACCACCGTGATGAACACCACGGCGTCCACGTTTTCGTCCTGCAGGACGATCTGGAGGCCGTCCACATGGTTGCGCACGGAGGCGGAGGCGGTGATATCCGCGTAGCCCTCCGGGTGGCAGATGTTGGCCATGGGCTGCTGGGTGGCGGCCAGGCGGGCCTTGGTATCGTCGGACACCAGGGGCATCTTCAGCTGGGGCCACCGGGCGATGGCGTCGGTGCAGTAGATGCCGGGGCCGCCGGCCTGGGAATACAGGAACAGATTGCCGCCGCCGGGCAGGGGCAGGCGGTCGAAGGCCTGGAGGGTGTCGATGAGCCCGTCGATGGTGTCCACCCGGACCACGCCGGTCTGCTTGAACATGGCGTCGTACACGGCGTCGGACCCGGCCATGGAGCCGGTGTGGGAATTGGCGGCTGCGCCGCCCAGGGCGCTGCGGCCCACCTTCAGCACCACGATGGGCTTTTTGCGGCTGACCCGCTTCAGGGTCTCGGCCAGCTCACGGCCGTTGCCGCAGCCCTCCATATAGATGCCGATGACCCGGGTGGAGTCGTCGGTCTCGAAATAGTTCAGCAGGTCCACAAAGTCCACATCGGCCATGTTGCCGATGGAGATGAACTTGTTATACAGCACCGGCTCCACCCGTCCGGCGCCCTCCATCAGGATGGTGCTGGCCAGAGCGCCGCTCTGGGAGATGAAGGTGATGCCGCTGGGCTGGCCGAAGGACGAGAAGGGCACGCCGGTGTCCACGAAGGTGGTATCCACCAGGCTGCGGTTGTCGATGACGCCGATGCAGTTGGGGCCCACCACCCGGATGCCGTATTTCTCCGCCGTGCGCATCAGGCGGGCCTGGCGGTCGATGCCCTCGGGGGTCTTGGTCTCGGCGTAGTCCGCCGCGGCGCAGACGATGAACTTTACATCGCCCTTTTCCTCCATGCGGCGGTCCAGATCGTCCATGACGCTGTAGATCATCCGGGAGGGCATGATCAGGACCACCAGGTCCACATGGCCCTCCACCTCCGCCAGGGAGGGGGAGCAGGGATAGCCCAGGATCTCCGTTTCCTTGGGATTCACCGGATACACCTTTCCGGGGTAGCCCTTTTCCCGCATGTTGCGGATCGCCACAAAGCCGGCCTTCCCCGGGTTGGAGGAAGCGCCCACCACGGCGATGCCGTCAGGCTGGAATAATTGCTTCATGCTTGTTCTCACCTCAAAATTCAGGATTCCTGCATGGGGTCAGGAGAGGCCCCACTGACCGCCGTCCAGAATGCCCACCACGGCCATGTCCACCGGGGCCTCCGCACACTTGCAGGCGTAGCGTGCGTTGCTGCCCCGGGTCACCAGAACGAAGTTGCCCTCGCCGCAGCCGATGGTGTCCGCTGCGGCAAACACCGGGCCGTCTGCCTCCAGGCTGCCCCGGTCGTTCAGAGCCGCCGCCTGGACCAGCACGATGCTGTGGCCCACCAGCTTCTCGTTTTTCACGGTGGAAATGATCTTTCCGATCACCTTGCATACATACATGACTCAGTTCCTCCTCGTTTTGTCCATATGCAGGCAAAGCATTCCGTTTATCTGCTTATAGCCTGACATATTTTCGGGGAAATGTCTGTCATTTCCATTACATTTTTGCGCTTTTGTTCCGCCGGGGGGTCAGTGCTCCAGCACCTGGCCCCGCTGGAGGTCGTCGGTAAGCTGGCCGTTCCAGGCGGCGATATGGCCGCCCTTGATGGTGGCCACCGGCCAGCCCCGCAGGGTGCGGCCCTGGAACAGGGAGAAGTCCGAACGGCTCAGCAGCTGGCGGGAGTCCACGGTGCGGGCGGCCCGCAGGTCCACCAGCACCAGGTCCGCGTCGCTGCCGGGGAGAATGGTCCCCTTCCGGGGATATACGCCGAAGATCCTGGCGGGGTTCATGGTCATCAGGGGCACCAGCTTCTCAATGGGCAGCTCCTGGCGATAAATGCCCTCGTCCAGGACGCTGACCAGGTGGGTACCCAGGGTGGGATATCCGGCTCCGGCCTCCCGCATGCCAGAGGACACCTGCTTTTCACCGGCGGTGAGCACGGTGTTGTCGGTGCCGATGGTGTCGATGAGGCCGCTGCGGATGCCGTCCCAGAGGGCCTTGCGGCTCTCCGGCTCACGGATGGGCGGCAGCATCTTGCCGTAGGCCCCGATGGGGCTGTCGGTATCCAGGCAGAGATAGGGGGAGGTGGTCTCCACATAGAGGTTGGGGTGCTTGTCGGCGGCCAGGGCCTCCATGGCCTCCCGGGTGGAGCTGTGGACCACATAGGTGCGCACGCCCATTTCCCGAGCAAAGTACGCCGCCCGGCGGACGGCCTCGCCTTCGGCCAGGTTGGGGTGGGTGCGGTTCCAGTCGGCCAGAGTGTCCAGCGGCTGGGACTGCATATCCTCCGTGGCATAGTCGCAGATGGAGGTGTTTTCGCAGTGGATGCTGAGGATGGGGTGGGCCGTGGGAGGCAGCTGCTTCATGCGCTGCATCAGCCGGATGATGAAGCCGTCCTCCTGGTGGGGGTACAGGCCCGGCACGCCGCACATGTACACCTTGAAGGAGTTCATGCCCTGGCGGGAATACAGGGGCAGCTCGTCGATCTGCTGCTGCTCCCGCAGGGAGAAGTGGGGGATCATGTCCACCCGGGACAGCTGGGACACCTCCCGGCGCAGGCGGTCGATCACCGGCAGATAGCTGCCGGGCTGATTGAAGTAGGTGCCGATGGTGGTGACGCCCCCCAGGATGGCGGAGCGGGTCTCGCTCTCCAGCTCCTGGCCGAAGGGCACCGCCAGGCCCAGGTGGGTGTGGGGGTCGATGATCCCCGGCAGCACATACAGGCCGGAGGCGTCGATGACCCGGCGGCCCCGGGGCACCTCCGCCGTCAGGGCGGCGATCTTCCCGCCCCGGACGCACACATTCAGCGGCAGGCAGCCCATCTCCGGCAGCACGCAGGTGCCGCCCAGGATGACCAGGTCATACTCCTCCCCGCCTCCTCCGGCGGCCTGGGGCCGCAGGGGCGCGGCGGGAGCGGGCCGGGATACGGAGGCCGGCTGCGGCGCAGCCGGGGCGGGCCGGGGTGCCGGCTGCGGGGCGGCAGCCGTCCGGGCGGCCGCCTGGGCGGCGTCCACCAGCTTCACGCCCCGGCGCTGGGCCAGCTCCCGGGCCAGGTCCGTCAGCCGGTCCTCGGGTCCCATCACCAGCTCCGTCTCCCCCCGGCGCACCAGGGCGAGAACGTCGTCGGAGGTGAGGATCCGTTTCATTTCCCGGCCTCCAGCTCGCTTCTGAGCTTGCCCACCTCACCGGCCACGGCGCTGCTGAGCAGCGCCAGCTCGGAGTTGATGATGCACATATCAAAGCCCTTGGCGTACCAATTGCGGGCGGCGTCGAAGTTGCCGGCGAAGATGCCCAGGCGCTTGCCGGCTCTGGCGGTCTTTTCCCGCAGCAGCATGATGGTATCCGTCAGGCGGGGGTTGCTGAACTGGGCGAAAATGCCCATGTCCATGGACAGGTCGCCGGGGCCGATGAAGAACATGTCGATGAAGTCGCTCTGGACGATCTCGTCGATGTGCTCCACGGCCTGGACGGTTTCCAGCTGCACCACGATGTTGGTGGTGCGGTTGATGTCCTGGTCCGTGGCCAGCTGGGTGATGCTGTCGCCATAGTCCCACAGGCGGGAGGGGCCGCTGCCCCGGTGGCCGATGGGGGGATACTGGCTGTAGTCCTTCAGGCGGCGGATGTCGTCCATGGTGCGGATCTGGGGGATCAGCAGGGCGTCCGCTCCGATATCCAGGGCACCGGCCACGTTCTCATAGGACAGGGTGGGGATGCGCACCATGCCATAGGTGGGGGTGGCCTTCAGGCTCTGGAGCATCTTCTGGACGGTTTCCAGGTGCATGGCGTTGTGCTCGGCGTCGATGCAGACAAAGTCGAAGCCGAAGTGGCCCACAAACTCCGTCATCACGGGATGGGGCGTGCCGATGAAGGTGCCCATCAGCTTCTTGTCGGAGCAGATCAGGTCACGGAAGGCGGGCTTGTTCAGGCCGGGGGCCGTCAGCTTCTGGGCGGTGACGGGGCCGCCGGAGGGGGCGGCAAAGGCGGAGGAGCCATAGCCTCCGCCCACGGCGCTGCTGCCGCCGGAGGGGGCGGCTGCGGGACGGGATGCAGCGGGGCGGGACGCCGGCTGGGCCGCCGGGGCGGCGCCGGTTACGATCTCCATGCCCAGGGTCTGCAGGGTCTCCCGGGCCAGATCGGTGAGGATGGGCATGGAGTCCAGACGGATGGTCTGCACCCCCTGCTGGTGATAGGCCAGCACATCCTCGCGGGTGAAAAAGTTCTGCATGATCTTGCCTCCCGCGCTTTATCAATACAGGGCCGAAAGGGCCTCGTCGGGACGGGCGATGACGTTGGTGTTGACCACCTTGCCGATGCGCTCCACCTCGGCCTCGGCGGCGTCGATGGCGGCACGGACGGCGCCGATCTCGCCCTTGATGATCACGGCGATCATGGCCTTGCCGGTGTTTTCACGGCCCACCACTTCCACGTTGGCGGCCTTCAGGGCGGCGTCAGCCGCCGCAATGGCGGGCACCAGGCCCACGACTTCGATATATCCGTAAGAGTCCATTTGTGCTCCTCCTTATTCCTTGTCGTCCGAAAGCTTCAGGCCCACCACCTTGGCCGCACCCTCGGCGGGGCGGGCGATGACGTGGGCGCAGTGCAGCTGGCCCGCCTGCTTGGCGGCGGCCGCTCCGGCGTCCACCGCCGTGCGGATGGCGCCGATCTCGCCGGTGACGGCCACGGTGACATAGCCGCCGCCGATGACCTCGCAGCCGGCCAGGGTCACGTCGGCAGCCTTGACCATGGCATCCGCCGCCGCAACGGCGGGAATATAGCCGACAACTTCAATAAATCCCCAAGAACGCATTTTTCTTTACCTCCTCAGCATTGCAGCATTTCCACCAGCTCCGGCGTGGGGCGGGCGATGGTGTAGCAGCCCATCAGGGCGTCCATCCGGTTGGCAGCCGCCGCACCGGAATCCACCGCCGTGCGCACCGCGCCCACCTCACCGCGAACGATGATGGTGACCATGGCGGCGCCGATCCAGACCTTTTTGACGATCTCCACATTGGCGGCCTTGACCATGGCGTCGGCCACGGCAAAGGCGGGCACATAGCCCTGGGTCTCCACAAATCCCAAAGATTGCATAGCTGTCTCCTCTCGTTTTCTGTGCGCCTTGGCGCAAATTTTTATGGCTGCCGTCCCTCTCCGCAGGTGCTGGCGTGCCGGAGAGGGGCCGGGCCCCCCTCCGGCAGCGTGTGGAGAGAAAACGGGAGATGGCGTATGTTAGCGGTTGGCCATGATCTCGCGCATGGCCTTGCAGACGAAGCGATCCTCCTCGGGGGTGCCGATGGAGATGCGGTTGGCCTTGAAGTTGCCGCGGATGATGATGCCGTAGTCCAGCAGGCGGTCAGCAAACCACTTCACGTCCACACCGGGATCGAAGTAGATAAAGTTGGTGTGGGAGGGCCAGACCCGGAAGCCCAGCTCCTTCATGCAGGAGACCAGGATCTCGCGGCCCTCCTGGTTGCCCTTCTTGGTCATCTCCTGGAACTCCACGTCGTCCAGGGCGGCCTCGGCGGCGTGCAGGCCCATGCGGCTGCAGCAGAAGCCGGTGGAATCCCGCTGCAGATACTCGATGATCTCGCGGTTGGCCATCAGATAACCCATACGGGCGCCGGCCATGCCGTACAGCTTGGAGAAGGTGCGCACCACGATGAGGTTTTCGTCATCGGCGATGGCGTCCACCATGGTCCGGTAGTTGGGGTCCTCCACGAAGTCGATATAGGCCTCGTCCACCACCAGCAAGACGTGCTCAGGCAGCTTCTTCTGGAAGGCGTGGAGCTCGTCGGAGTCGATGAGGGTGGCGGTGGGGTTGTTGGGGTTGCAGAGGAAGATGGCCTTGGTCTTGTCGGTGATGGCGGCCAGGACCTTGTTGAAGTCAGGGGTCAGGGTGTCCTCCTCCAGGGGGACCTCCACCAGCTTGCCCCGGCAGCGCTTGACGTAGTTATAATAGCTGGGATAGGTGGGGGGCGTCAGGATGATCTCGTCGCCGGGCTGGATGAACACCTCGGCGATGAAGCCCAGGCCCGCGGTAGCGCCCTCAGTGACCATGACCTCATCCACGGACAGGCCGTGCTTCTCCGCCAGCTTCTTGCGCAGGTCCTGGGCCCGGACATCGGGATAGCGGTTGGCCAGAGGAGCCTGCTGGCAAATGGCCTCGGCGGCCTTGGGGGAGGTGCCGAAGGGGTTTTCGTTGGTGGCCAGCTGCAGCAGCTTGGTCACGCCGGGCCGCATGCTCTTGGACTGCTCGTCCGCACCCACCACATAGGGAGGGGCTTCCTTCACAAATTCACTGACCAGATTCTTAACAGACATTTTCTTTTCCTCCATAAAGTCATTGGTTGTCCCGTGGGGACCCGTTATCCGTAGTCTAACAGAAAGGGCCCGGCGGGCCTGTAAACGCCGTTACAAACCGGCGAATTTAATCCGAACAGCTCACGCCGGAGTCGTTGATCCGCTGGCGCAGGGCGTCCATCTGGACCACATAGTAAAGCCCCGATTTCTTCATCAGGATCCTGTCCTTTACCAGGCCGGAGATGATGTTGGACACGCACACCCGGCTCAGGCCGGTGATCTCGGCGATGTCCTGGTGAGTGAAGCGGATATACAGCAGCTTCTGGCCGTTCTTCTCCTCGGAATACTGCTCGGCCAGGTGCAGCAGGTAAAAGCATACCCGCCCCTCGCTGTGGTGAAAGCTCATCAGCTCGATCTGGGTCAGCAGCATCCGGTTGATGCGGTTGCTCTGCATGAGGATGTTGTGGGTCATCTGGAAGTTGTCCCGGATCCGGGAGGAGGCCTCCTCCTTGGGGATCACATACACCTCCGCCTCGTCGCTGACGACCTCGGCCTGACAGGAGTTGGGGCTGCCATCAAACAGGGTCTGGTTGCCGAACATGCATCCGGCGTCCAGCACCATGGTGTTGCGCATATCGCCCTCCGGCGTACACAGGCACATGGCCACCCGGCCGCGCTTGATGATGAAGACGTTCTCGCTGTACTCCTGCTGGCCATAGAATATATGCCCCCGGAAAAAGTGCCGGGCGTACCGTTCGTCGGTCAGGGGACCCCAATCCAGATGACTCATGTCGATCCAAGGGGAGTCGATCTGGCGATATTTGCGTTCTGCCATCTTCATTTACCTCCTGTGTATGATTTTGCGAATATGTGATGCGAACCGGCAAGCCCATTTGGCCCTGCCGGTCCGCACCAGACTGCGGGGAGAGAAAGCTCCGCAGGGCGACTTATGCGATGATTTTTACTTGGTCTGGGCAGGCAGGGCCTTCACAGGCTCGCCGTTGGGACCCTCGTACTTGCGGCCCCAGCCGGTGATCACGGCCACGGCCAGCACCACGAACAGGAACCAGCAGTGCAGGCTGGCACCGGCCAGGCTCACGGGGCTGACTTCCTGCACGAAGGAATAGGTGTCCATCAGGCCCTGGATGCAGGACAGGGCGATGAAGATGAAGGCGCTGGTGACGGGGATCACAGCGGGCAGGGTGCTGCCGAAGCCGTCCATCAGGTTGGCCCGGCGATAGGGGTGCAGACCCTTGGACTCGCCCAGGTCGTTGGCGATGGGGCCCCACATGATGATGGCGGGACCGTTGGCGGAGCCCAGGCAGATGGAGGAGACCATCAGGCCCACGGAGATGATGACCTCGGTGCCCACCACGGAGCGGTTGAGCTTGCTGTGGACCAGGCCGTCGATGACCTGCTGCAGCAGACCGCTGGCGCTGAGGATGCCGATGATACCGGCGATGGCGTACAGGTAGCCCACGGTGCCGATCATGTTGTTGACGCCGTCGATGAGGAAGCCGCCCAGGGTGCCGTCCTGCATGCCCATGATGTCGGAGGGAACCAGGATGCCGCTGACCAGGCCGATGATGGTGCCGGAGATCAGGCCCCAGGTGCAGGCCACATAGATGTTGCGCTTGATGAAGGCCACAATCAGCAGGATGGCCACGGGGATCAGCATGATCAGGCCCTTGGGATTGCTGTACTGGGCCAGGATGGCCTCGGCCTCAGCCGCGTTGATGGCGGAGCCGGAGCCGCCGAACAGGGCGAAACAGATGGTGGCGGCGGCAGCGGCCACCAGGGCGTACTTCATACGGCTGCCCACAACGCCGGCCACGTCGGCCACGCCGGGCTTGTTGGTGTACTCCTGGGTGGAGGCGGAGGCGATGGTGGTGTCGGAGATGGGGCCGACGTTATCGCCGAAGATGGCGCCGCTGAGGATGGCACCGGCCAGGAACACGGGATCGGCGCCCAGCAGCAGGCCGGAGGGATACAGGATGGGGAAGGCGGTGAACATGGTGCCGATGGAGGTGCCGGTGGCAGTGGCGATGACGCAGGTGGCAATGAAGGTGAAGGCCACGAAGCCGCCGCCGGACAGGCCGATCTTATCGCCCAGCCACACGAAGCCCTGGGCCACGCCGCCGCGGGTCATCAGCTTGCCGAACATGCCCACAATCAGCAGGATCAGGGCCAGCTCGTTCATAATCTTGGAGGACATGCCGGTTGCCACGGCGTCCCAGTATTTGCCCCAGTTCTTGGACAGCAGGGATCCGATGATCAGGGCCACATAGCCGCCCATGCACAGGTGCATCATGTCGAAGGTCTTGAAGACCACGAAGAACAGGATGCAGAACACCACGAACAGCAACAGGGGGACCAGGGCGAAGAGATTCGTACCATGAAACTCTACGTCAAATTTTTTCTTTTCCATACCAACTCTCCTTTTGTTGTGGGGACAGCGGCCCATCCGCTGTCGTTAAAAAAATAGTAGCAAAAAGGATTTTTCCAGTATGTAAAATGCATTACATTTTTTCGGTTTCTCCATTTCGGCCCATTTGCGGCGGCGATTTTTGTAGATAAATGACAATTTTCGGCGGTTTCGTTTCGTTTTGAGAAAAATCAACCCGTCGGAATGGTGAGAATTTTTTGTTTCGTCTGCTTTATCGTTGTAAAACGCTGCACTTTCCGCCGGAATGCATGCCGCGGCAAGCTCTCTCTCAAAATCTTAGCAAAATCTGAATGGGTGGAACAGACACCGTTCTGTGTGGGTATTCGCAAAATTGCGCGAATGAGTGTATATCGTGAACTATATATGGGTAGCACTGTGGTGTGAGTATAACGCCGCAGCAGGCGGATGTCCAGTGTTTTTCCAGAATTTTCCTGTGGCAAATCCTTCCGGTGTCAAGGAGAATCCCGGGGTGCGGAAAAGCTCCATATAATAGAGATGTTGGGCAGATAGCCCAAAGAGGGGCCCGGTTTTTCGGCAATCAGCCGAATGTTTCCTGCGGCGAACAATTCCGATTGACACCCTTTCCCGCCCCGTGATAGAATGGGTGCGACAATGGAATAGGGAAATCGGTGGATGGACTCGGGAGAGACTGCGCCCTGCGGGCGCGGCGCCGAAGGGGAACGCAGAAGCTCTCAGGCAAAAGGGACCGGGTCCGGACGATACTCCGAAAAGGCCGGATCACCGGCCACCGAAGGTGCAACCTGCCCCGGATGGGGCGGGGAATCTCTCAGGTCAGGATACGGGGGCGCAAGGCAACGGCTTTGCGCCCTTTTTTGCTGCCCAAAAATGGAACAAATCTGAAGGAGGAGCTTATCAAATGAGCGAACTGAAGCGCACGCAGCTGTATGACGTGCATGTGGCCGCCGGGGCCACCATGGTGGATTTCGGCGGGTGGGAGATGCCCATCCAGTATCCCTCCGGCATCATTGCCGAGCACCTGTATACCCGCCAGGTGTGCAGCCTGTTCGACGTGTCCCACATGGGCCGCCTGCTGATCGAGGGGCCCCAGCGCAAGGAATTTCTTCAGCACGTGCTGACCAGCAACGTCAGCGCCCTGGACCTGAACATGGCCCAGTACTGCATCATTCCCAACGAGAACGGCGGGGCCGTGGACGACGCGTATCTGTATCTGTTCCAGGAGGACAACTATCTGCTGGTGGTCAACGCCGCCAACATCGACAAGGACCTGGAGCACCTGAACCGGGCGCTTTCCGGCTTCGACTGCACCATCACCAACATCAGCGACCAGTGGGCCTCCATCGCCGTGCAGGGCCCCAAGAGCAAGGAAATGCTCATGACCCTGACCGGCGGCGTGTCCCCCACCAAGGAGCCCACCAAGAACTCCCTGGGCACCGTGTCCCTGGAGGGTCACCAGGCCCGCATCGCCAAGACCGGCTATACCGGCGAGCCTCTGGGCTATGAGGTGTACGTCCGCAGCGAGGACGCCGTGTGGCTGTGGAACCGGCTGGTGGAGCTGGGCGCGCGTCCGGCGGGCCTGGGCGCACGGGATACCCTGCGGATGGAGGCGTCCTTCCCCCTGTACGGCCACGAGATGGGCGTTGCCCCCGACGGCACCGAGATCCCCATCTTCGCCGTGCCTCTGGCCAAGTTTGCCGTGAGCTTCTCCGCCCAGAAGGGGGATTTCATCGGCCGCGCCGCTCTGGAGCGTCAGCACCAGGCATTTATCCGCCACATGGACCGGGACTTCTCCGACATGTCCGCCCTGCCCCGGAGGATCGCCCCCATCGCCCTGCTGGACCGCGGCGTCATGCGGGCCGGAATGGAGATCTACAAGGGCGATAAGCTGGTGGGTTGGGTCACCAGCGGCACCATGGTGCCCTATTTCAAGACCCAGGGTGAGGGCCTGTCCACCGTGATCCTGGAGGCCAGCGGCAAGCGTGCCATCGGCCTGTGCTATATCGACAGCGACGTGCTGGTGGATGACACCGTGGAGGTGGATATCCGCGGCAAGCGCCTCAAGGCCGTGATCCCCGCCCGCCACATGAGCGTGGGCGCGCCTCCCTTTGCCCGCCCCCTGCTGTACGGTGAGCAGGAGGAGGTCCGCACCGTGGCCGGCGGCGACCGCACCGGCAAGGCCCTGACCCTGCTGCACAAGGCCATCGAGAACCACGTCTGGCGTCAGGAGCAGTGTGTGAACCTGATTCCCTCCGAGAATACCCCCAGCCGGGCCGTGCGCCTGCTGTCCGGCAGCGACCCCGCCTGCCGCTATGCCGAGCACAAGAAGATCCTGGCCTTCTATGAGAAGGAGGTGTTCTATTATCAGGGCACCAAGTTCATCGACCAGGTGGAGCGGATGCTGGCCGAGGAAATGCGGGCCTATTTCGGCTGCACCGAGGTGGAGACCCGGACCCTCAGCGGCCAGATGTCCAACATGGCGGTGTTCTCCGCCCTGATGGACTGGAAAAACCGCTTCGACCGCAAGAACGAGGCCAAGCGCCTGGGCTATGTCATGAACAACCACATCATCAAGGGCGGCCACCTGTCCGCCCAGCCCATGGGCGCTCTGCACGACTACATCGCCATCGACCCCGTTACCGAGAAGCCCGCCGTGGTGAACTTCCCCGTCTGCCGGGACAACCCCTATAAGATGGACGTGGAGGAGACCAAGAAGCTCATCGACCGCTATCGTCCGGAGCTGATCATCTTCGGCAAGTCCATGGTCCTGCACAAGGAGCCTGTGGCCCAGATCCGGCAGTTTGTGGATGAGCAGAAGATCCCCACCACCATCATGTACGACATGGCCCATGTGCTGGGCCTTATCGGCGATCACTTCCAGAACCCCTTCCAGGAGGGCGCGGAGATCGTCACCGGCTCCACCCACAAGACCTTCTTCGGTCCCCAGCGGGGCGTGATCGGCGTGAACTATAAGGAGGAGGACCTGAAATACGGCCTGTGGAAAACCATCGAAAGCCGCACCTTCCCCGGAAGCGTCTCCAACCACCATCTGGGCACCCAGCTGGGTATGCTGATGGCCGCCTATGAGATGAACCAGTTCCGGGACGCCTATCAGAGCGCCATCATCCGCAACGCCAAGTCCTTCGCCCGGAGCCTGAAGAGCTATGGTCTGGACGTGGTGGGCGACCCCGCCATCGACTATACCGAGACCCACCAGGTCATCGTGTCCGTGGGCTACGGCGAGGGTGCGGAGATCGCCGAGCGGCTGGAGCAGAACAATGTCATCGTCAACTATCAAGCCACCCCCGACGAGGAGGGCTTTACCGCCTCCGGCGCACTGCGCATGGGCGTCAGCGAGATGACCCGGTTCGGCTTCGAGGAGAAGGACTTCGACCAGCTGGCCAGCCTCATGGCCGACTGCATCCTCCGGGGCCGGGAGATCAAGGCCGACGTGGAGCGCCTGCGGGCCAGCCACACCGAGATGCGCTACTGCTTCGACGACGCCGCCATCAACGACGCCCTGGAGCAGCTGGCCGGCAAGCTGGACATCTGACACGGATTCATTGCAGACATACAACAATTACAATAAATTTGGAGGTAAATCATCATGCTGTATCCGACTGATCTGAAGTATTCCAAGTCCCACGAGTGGGTGAAAATGGAGGACGGCGTGGCCGTCATCGGTATTTCCGACTTTGCCCAGGACGCTCTGGGCGACGTGGTGTTCGTGAACCTGCCCGGCGAGGGCGACGACGTCACCTGCGGCGACGCCTTCGGCGATGTGGAGTCCGTCAAGGCCGTGTCCGACCTGGTGTGCCCCGTCACCGGCGCCGTCTGCGCCGTCAACGAGGAGCTGCTGGACCAGCCTGAGCTTCTGAACAAGGCTCCCTATGACGCGTGGCTCATCAAGGTGGAGAATGTCACCGACACCGAGGAGCTGCTGGACGCCGCCGCTTACGAGGCCTTCTGCACCGAGGAGGGCTGAGCATGGGCAGCTATGTCCCCTCCACCCAGGCCCAGCGGGAGCAGATGCTCCACGCCGTGGGGCTGGAGAATGTCATGGACCTGTACCGGGACGTGCCGGAGCAGATGCTGCTGCGGGAGCCGCTGCACATCCCCGACGGCATGAGCGAGCTGGAGGCCGCCCGGGCGGTGTCCGCCATGGCCGCCGAAAACCGCACCTACGCCACCATTCTGCGGGGCGCGGGGGCCTATGACCACTACATTCCCTCCATCGTCAAATACATCCCCGCCAAGGAGGAGTTTCTGACGGCCTATACCCCCTATCAGGCGGAGATGAGCCAGGGGCTTTTGCAGTCTATCTTCGAGTATCAGACCATGATCTGCGAGCTCACCGGCATGGACGTGTCCAACGCCTCCGTGTATGACGGGGCCACCGCCGCCGCCGAGGCGGCGGCCATGTGCCGGGAGCGCAAGCGCCGGGTGACCCTGATCTCCGGTGCGGCCCACCCCGACACCATCAACACCGTGCGCACCTATTGCTACGGCACCGGCGACGAGCTGCGGGTGGTGCCGGTGAAGGACGGCAGAACCGATATGGACGCCCTGCGGGAGCTGCTGGACGACGGCGTTGCTTCCTTCTACGTCCAGCAGCCCAACTTCTTCGGCCTGTTTGAGGACGCCGAGGCCCTGGGCCAGCTGGCGCACCAGGCGGGCGCCAAGTATATCATGGGCTGCAACCCCATTGCTCTGGCCATTATGAAGACCCCCCGGGACTGCGGCGCGGACATCGCCGTGGGCGAGGGGCAGCCGCTGGGTCTGCCTCTGGGCTGCGGCGGCCCGTATCTGGGCTATATGGCCGCCACCGACAAACTCATGCGCAAGCTCCCCGGCCGCATCGTGGGTGAGACCACCGACGACCAGGGCCGCCGAGCCTACGTCCTGAGCCTGCAGGCCCGGGAGCAGCACATCCGCCGGGAGAAGGCCAGCAGCAACATCTGCTCCAACGAGGCCCTGTGCGCCCTGACGGCAGGGCTGTACATGGCCACCATGGGTCCCGACGGCATGGCGGAGGCTGCGGAGCAGTCCATGGCCAAGGCCCACTATCTGGAAAAGGCGCTGTGCGCCCTGCCCGGCGTGGAGCCGGTGTACGGCGGGGCGTATTTCCACGAGTTTGTCCTGAAAATGCCCCGCAGCCAGGAGCTGCTGGAGGCCCTGGACCGCCGGGGCATCCTGGGCGGCCTGCCTCTGGGCGAGGACCGGGTCCTGTGGTGCGCCACGGAGAAGGTCAGCCGCCGGGAGTTGGATCGGACCGTATCCATCGTCAAGGAGGTGCTGGACAAATGAAGCTGATTTTTGAAAAGAGCGTGCCCGGCCGCCGGTGCACCATTCTGCCCGCCTGCGACGTGGAGACCGCGACCCTGCCGGAGTCCCTGCGCCGGGAGACGAAGCCCGACCTGCCCCAGCTCAGCGAGACGGACATCTCCCGCCACTATACGGAGCTGTGCCACCAGGTCCACGGCGTCAACTGCGGGTTCTATCCCCTGGGCTCCTGCACCATGAAGTATAACCCCCGCATCGACGAGGAGATGGCAGCCCTGCCGGGCTTCACCAGCTGCCATCCCCTGGCCCCCAGGGAGTCCCTGGCCGGTATGCGCCATGTGCTGGACACCGCCCGGGAATATCTCTGCGAAATCACCGGCATGGACGGCATGACCTTCCAGCCGGCGGCGGGCGCTCACGGCGAGTTCACCGGTGTGCTGCTGATCAAGCAGTATCACGACGCCCGGGGGGACAAGAAGCGCACCAAGATCATCGTTCCCGACTCCGCCCACGGCACCAACCCCGCCACGGCGGCCATGTGCGGCTATGAGGTGGTGAACATCGCCTCCGGCCCCGACGGCTGCGTGGATCTGGAGAGTCTGCGCTCTGCCCTGGGGGACGATACCGCGGGTCTGATGCTGACAAACCCCAACACCGTGGGCATCTTCGACAAGAACATCCTGGAGATCACCCGGCTGGTCCATGAGGCCGGCGGCCTGTGCTACTACGATGGGGCCAACCTCAACGCCGTGATGGGCATCGTCCGCCCCGGCGACATGGGCTTTGACTGCATCCACATGAACCTGCACAAGACCTTCGCCACGCCTCATGGCGGCGGCGGTCCCGGCGCAGGCGCCGTGGGCTGCAAGGCGTTCCTGACGCCCTATCTGCCCCACTCCGCCTCGGCGGAGGAGGAGGGGCATATCCAGGTCCGCAGCTTTATGGGCAACTTCCTGGTGGTGGTCCGGGCGCTGACGTACCTGCTGACCCTGGGCCGCCAGGGCATCCCCGAGGCGGCGCAGAACGCCGTGCTCAATGCCAACTACCTGCAGGAGAAGCTCCGGGGCACCTTCCAGCCGGCCTATGACCGCATCTGTATGCATGAGTTCGTGCTGGATCTCAGCGGCCTGAAGAAGGAGACCGGCGTCTCCGCCCTGGATGTGGCCAAGTCCCTGATTGACGAGGGCATTCATCCGCCCACCATGTACTTTCCCCTGATCGTCCATGAGGCCCTGATGCTGGAGCCCACGGAGACCGAGGGACCCGAGGTCCTGGACCAGGCGGCGGAGGTGCTGCGGATGCTGTACCGGCGGGCCTACGATGATCCCGAAGCCATGCACGATGCACCCCACCATATGCCCATCGGCCGTCCCGACGAGGTAAAGGCCGCCCGGCACCCGGTGCTGCGGTGGAAACGGGCGTGATCTCATCAACGGAGGAAGAAGCTATGTCTGATTATCAGCTCATCGTTATCGGCGCGGGACCCGGCGGCTATACCGCGGCCCTGGAGGCCGCCAGGCTGGGGCTGCACACCGCCGTGGTGGAGCGCCGGGAGGTAGGCGGCACCTGCCTGAACCGGGGCTGCATCCCCACCAAGACCCTGCTCCACGCCTCCCAGGTATACCGGGACGCCGTGGACGGCTCCCCTGCCGGGGTCCACGCCGGGGACATCACCTTCAATCTGGGAGAGATGTTCGCCTATAAGCGGGCCGTTTCCGAAAAGCTCCGGGGCGGCATCCACGCCCTGCTGAAGGGGGCCAGGGTGGACCTGCTGGAGGGCACCGCCCGCATCGACGCCCCGGGCTGCGTCACCGTTGCCGGCCCGGAGGGGGACACGGTTTACACCGCCGACCGCATTCTGGCGGCCACCGGCTCCGTGCCGGTGCGCCCGCCCATCCCGGGGCTGGACCTGCCGGGGGTCATGACCTCCGATGAGCTGCTGGAGGGCAGCGACAGCCTGTATGAGTCCCTGGTCATCATGGGCGGCGGCGTCATCGGCGTGGAATTTGCCACGTTTTACGCGAACCTGGGCTGCCGGGTCGCCCTCATCGAGGGCATGGACCGGCTGCTGCCCACCATGGACCGGGAGCTGGGTCAGAACCTGGGCCAGATCCTGAAAAAGCAGGGGGTGGAGGTGCTGACCTCCGCCATGGTCCGGCGGGTGGAGCAGACGCCGGAGGGCCTGACGGTCCATGTGGACCAGAAGGGCAAGGAAAAGGCCGTGTCCGGCGAAAAGGTCCTGTGCGCCATCGGACGCCGTCCCTGCTGGGACGGGCTGTTCGCCCCGGAGCTGGTTCCCGAGACCCGGGGCCGCAGCCTGCTGGTGGATGAGGACTTCCGCACCAGCATCCCCGGGGTCTATGCCATCGGCGACGTGTCCGCCGTGATCCAGCTGGCCCATGTGGCCGCCGCCCAGGGCATCGCCTGCGTGAATCGTATGTGCGGCCGCCAGGCCGCCACGGACCTGAACGTGGTGCCCAGCTGCATCTACAGCAGCCCCGAGATCGCCGTGGTGGGCCTGACTGAGGCCGAGGCCAAGGAGCAGGGCATCAACGCCGTGTCCGGCAAGTGCACCATGTTCGGCAACGCCCGGACGGTCATCGAGGACCCGGGCCGCTGCTTCATGAAGCTGGTGGCCGACCGGGATACCGGCCGTCTCATCGGCGCGCAGCTGATGTGCCAGCACGCCAGCGACATCATCAGCCAGCTCAGCGCCGCCCTGGTAAACGGCCTGACGGTGGGGCAGCTGCTGTCCGTTATGCGGCCCCACCCCTCCTTCGAGGAGGCCATGACCGAGGCTCTGGAGCGCCTGGCCGAAAAGCTGTAACAACCTATACCGGCAAGCGCTCTCCCCCGGGTGCGGAAAATCTTCCGCGCCCGGGGGTTTTTGTTGCATTTGCAATTGTGAAATGTCTTGTCATACTATATATTGTAGGTAACACGGCGGCAGGTACTCCCATATCTTGTGTCTATTGTACAGAATCGACAAAATATCCAGGGGATTTTCGTCAGGCATTTTCCCCATATTTAGGGCTTTGGGCTTGCATCAGCACAGGATATGGTATATGATTAAGGGGCTGATTGACCGCTGCCCATTGAGGCAGCTTTTGCTATGGAGAGAGAAAAAATCAGGAGAAAGGACAGGCGATACACATGAAGATCATCAAGCGCAACGGGGCTGAGGTCCCCTTCGATATCCAGAAAATTGAGGTGGCCGTCACCAAGGCCAACAACTCTGTGGCCGAGGCCGACCGCATGACCCCGGTGCAGATCGGGCGCATCGCCGAGTCCGTGGAGCTGCAGTGCCAGAAGATGAATCGCGCCCCCACCGTGGAGGAAATTCAGGACATGGTGGAGCACCACATCATGGCCCACGGGGCCTTTGAGGTGGCCAAGCACTACATCACCTACCGCTATACCCGGTCCCTGGTGCGCAAGGCCAACACCACCGACGACAAGATTCTCTCCCTCATCGAGTGCAACAACGAGGAGGCCAAGCAGGAGAACTCCAACAAAAATCCCGTGGTGAACTCCACCCAGCGGGACTATATGGCCGGCGAGGTGTCCCGGGACATCACCAACCGCCTGCTGCTGCCCCGGGAGATCGTGGAGGCCCATGAGGAGGGCATCATCCACTTCCACGACACCGACTATTTCGCCCAGCACATGCACAACTGCGACCTGGTGAACCTGGAGGACATGCTGCAAAACGGCACCGTTATCACCGGCACCATGATCGAAAAGCCCCACTCCTTCGCCACCGCCTGCAACATCGCCACCCAGATCGTGGCCCAGGTGGCGTCCAACCAGTATGGCGGCCAGTCCATCAGTCTGACCCACCTGGCCCCCTTTGTGGAGGTCAGCCGCCAGAAGATCCGCCGCATCGTCCTGGCGGAGATGGCGTCCATCGGCGTGGACCCCGGCGAGGAGAAGATCAGCGAGCTGGTGGAGGCCCGCCTGCGGGAGGAGATCCGCCGGGGCGTGCAGACCATCCAGTATCAGGTGGTGACCCTTCTGACCACCAACGGACAGGCCCCCTTCATCACGGTGTTCATGTATCTGAACGAGGCCCGGAACGAGCGGGAAAAGAAGGACCTGGCCATGATCATCGAGGAGATGCTCCTTCAGCGCTATCAGGGCGTGAAGAATGAGCAGGGCGTGTGGGTGACCCCCGCCTTCCCCAAGCTGATCTATACCCTGGAGGAGGACAACATCCACGAGGACGCCCCCTACTGGTATCTGACGGAGCTGGCCGCCAAATGCACCGCCCGCCGCATGGTGCCGGACTATATCTCCGAGAAGAAGATGAAGGAGCTCAAGGGCGACGTGTACACCTGTATGGGGTGCCGCTCCTTCCTGACCCCGGACCGTTTTACCGATGCCGGGATCGGCAACGTTGCCAACGCCGGGAATTACGAGCCCGGCAAGCACAAATACTATGGCCGGTTCAATCAGGGCGTGGTCACCATCAACCTGCCGGACGTGGCCCTGTCCTCCGGCGGAAACACCGAGAAGTTCTGGCAGATCTTCGAGGAGCGGCTGGAGCTGTGTCACAAGGCCCTGCGGTGCCGCCACGAGCGGCTGCTGGGCACCACCTCCGACGCGGCCCCCATTCTGTGGCAGTATGGTGCCCTGGCCCGGCTGAAGAAGGGCGAGACCATCGACAAGCTGCTGTATAACGGCTATTCCACCATCTCCCTGGGCTATGCGGGCCTTTACGAGTGCGTGAAGTATATGACCGGCAAGAGCCACACGGACCCCGCCGCCACCCCCTTCGCCCTGGCCATCATGCAGAAGATGAATGACAAGTGCAAGGAGTGGAAAACCGCCGAAAACATCGACTACTCCCTGTACGGCACGCCGCTGGAGTCCACCACCTATAAGTTTGCCAAGTGCCTGCAGAAGCGCTTCGGCGTCATCAAGGGCATCACCGACAAGGGCTATATCACCAACAGCTATCATGTGAACGTCACCGAGGAGATCGACGCCTTCACCAAGCTGGAGTTCGAGGCCCAGTTCCAGCACCTGTCCCCCGGCGGCGCTATCAGCTATGTGGAGGTGCCGGATATGCAGAACAACATCCCCGCCGTGCTGGAGGTAATGAAGTTCATCTATGACCACATCATCTATGCCGAGCTGAACACCAAAAGCGACTATTGCCAGGTCTGCGGCTGGGACGGCGAGATTCAGATCGTGGAGGAGGACGGCAAGCTCATCTGGAAATGCCCCCGGTGCGGCAACACCGACCAGGACAAGATGAACGTGGCCCGCCGCACCTGTGGCTATATCGGGACCCAGTTCTGGAATCAGGGCCGCACCCAGGAGATCAAGGACCGGGTGCTGCACCTGTAAGGGGTTTCCTTCCGCCGTTTAGTAGTATATATTACCTAAAAGGAGCAATATCGTGTACTATGGCAATCTGAAAAAATGTGATATTGCCAACGGCATCGGGGTCCGGGTGACGCTGTTTGTGTCCGGCTGCACCAACCACTGCCCGGACTGCTTCCAGCCCCAGACCTGGGACTTTCGCTATGGAAAGCCCTTCACCGATGACACCCGGGCGGAGATTTTCGCCGAGCTGGACAAGCCCTATATCAACGGGCTGACGGTGCTGGGGGGCGAGCCCTTTGAGCCGGAGAACCAGCGGGACCTGCTGCCGCTTCTGCAGGAGGTCCGGCGGCGGTATCCGGACAAGAGCATCTGGTGCTTCACCGGCTTCCGGCTGGAGGACGAGCTGCTGCGGGAGGGGGCCCATCCCCGGTGCCAGGTAACGGACCGGCTGCTCTCGTGCATCGACGTGCTGGTGGACGGACGGTTCGTGGCGGCAGAGAAGGACATCAGCCTGCAGTTCCGGGGCAGCCGGAACCAGCGGGTGCTGGACCTGCCCAAAACCCTGGCCGCCGGGCAGCCGGTGATTTGGGAGCACCTGAAAAAATGAAAAAAACAGCGGGCATCCGGTGCAGAAGCCGGGTGCCCGCTGGATATTTATTCGGGATGCGTATCAGCTGATCTGGGCCGGGTCCGGAGTCTTTCGCCAGAACCGGGTCATAAAGACCAGGGCCATCACCAGGCACAGGGCCTCGGAAATCACCGGCGCGAACCAGATGACACTGCCGCCCCATACCGCCGCCAGCAGCAGCAGGGCTGCGGCCTGCAGCGCCAGCCCCCGGCCCACGGAGATGCAGATGGCCGGGCGGGGCCGCTCCACCGCCGTCAGGAAGCCGCCCATCAGCACGTTGAAGCCCACCATCAGATAGCACAGGCCGTACCGCCGCAGGGCGTCCACCGAGGAGAGGTTCAGCGCCGGGTTTTCGTCCCCTAAGAAGGCGTGGACGATCTGGGGCGCCAGCAGCTGCACCGCGCCGAAGCACAGAATGGTCATACCCACCAGAGTTACCAGACCATAGCGCAGCAGGCGGCGGCAGCCGCCCCGGTCCTTCTGACCGTAGTGATAGCTGACCAGGGGCTGGGACCCCTGGGACACCCCCAGCATGATGTTCAGGATCAGGGTGTTGATGTAAGCGATGATGGTGTAGCTCACCAGGCCGTCCTGGCCGATGCAGCGCAGGATGGTGCGGTTGAACAGGAAGATCATCACGCCGTTGCACAGCTCCGTAACGCCGTCGGACACGCCGATGGGCAGGAGCCGCCGGTAGATATGCCAGTCGGGCCGGAAGCGCACCAGGTGGAAGGTGGTGCGCTTGCCCAGGAAATGGGTCAGGTAGATCACACACGTCAGCAGCTGAGACAGGCCCGTGGCAAAGGCCGCGCCCCATGCGCCCCAGTCCAGCAGGAAGATGGCCACATAGTCCAGCACGCAGTTGGTCAGGCACCCGGTGATCACCGTGACGATGGCCAGGGTGGGCCGTCCGTCGGTTTTCACCAGGATCTCCATGTTGTACGAAACGATGAAGCACACGGCGAAGGGGGCAAGTCCCCGCAGATAGTCCTTGGTATATTCCAGCGTCACGTCCTTGGCACCCAGCAGCATGGCGAAGGGCTCCAGGAAGATCAGCACCAGGGCGGTGATCACCAGGCCGATGACCACCAGCACCGCCAGATTCTGGGAAAACAGGCTGTTGGCATTTTCCCGGCGGCCCTGGCCCAGGTAGATGGCGATGATGGTGCTGGTGCCCACGGCAAACAGCACGGCGATGGAGAACATGACGTTGGTGAAGGGGACGGCCAGGTTGACAGCGCTCATGGCGTATTCACCCACGCCCTTCGCCACGAACAGGCCGTCCACGATGGAGTACAGGGAGAACACCATCAGGGAGGCCACCGTAGCGGCGGAGAAGTGGAGAAACTGAGAGAGCAGACTGCGCTTGTTCAGCATTTTGGATGATTTTCCTTTCCTTTCAGCGGCGTACCGCAAATACTACTGCCATTATATCCGAAATTTTCCAGCCAGTCAAGTCCCCGGGCGCTTGAAAACCGGCGTAGAGTTTAGTATAATGAATAAAAAGAGAGTTTGGGGAGGTTTTTATCATGAAAATATACGTCATGGATGCATTCGCCGCCAAGCTGTTCGGCGGCAACCAGGCAGGGGTGGCCCTGCCGGAGGGGGACGTCAGCGACGAGACCATGCGCCTGATCGCGGCGGAGCTGAAGCACTCGGAAACCGCCTTTGTCCGGCCCCGGGCCGACGGCAGCGTGGACCTGCGCTATTTTACCCCGGCGGGGGAGGTGGAGCTGTGCGGACATGCCACCATTGCCAGCTTTGCCCTGCTGCGGCGGCTGGGCCTGCTGGCCGACGGCCGCCATGTGGCCCATACCAAGGCAGGCGACCTGCAGATCTCCGTGGACGGCGACGTGGTGTGGATGGACATGGCCCCGCCTCGTTGGCTGGGGGAGCTGACCCGGGTGGAGTGGGAGCCGCTGTACCGGGCCTTCGGCCTCACCGGTGCGGACCGGCCCCGGGACCTGACGCCCCAGATCGTGTCCACGGGCCTGGCAGATATCATGATGCCGGTGCGGGACCGGGAGACCCTGCTGCGGGCCTGGCAGAACGAGACGCTGGTGGCGGAGCTGTCCCGGCGGCAGAAGGTCACCGGCGTGCATATGTTCTGCCTGGGGGACAAGACCTGCACCGCCTGGTGCAGCAACTTCGCCCCTCTGTACGACATTCCGGAGGAGTGCGCCACCGGCACCTCCAACGGAGCCTTAACCTATTACCTGTACCGCTATGGCCTGGTGCAGCCGGACCGGAAAAACGTGTTCATTCAGGGAGAGCATATGCGCCGTCCCTCGGAAATACGCAGCCGTCTGACGGTGGAAAAGGGCGACGCCCTGATCCGGGTAGGCGGCCGGGCCGTACTGAGCCTGTCCGGCGAGATTTACGCCGACTGACACAGCAAGCCCCCGGATACCGGGCAGTGGAAGCTGTCCGGTATCCGGGGGCTTTTTGCGTGTATAATCCTGCGTCAGGCCTTGGCGTCCTTGATGAAGATGAAATTCTCCATCAGGTCCATGCGGTCCAGCACGGCCTCCACCCGGGTCTGAACGCCCATGATGTCCGTGAACACCAGGGCGCCCTCCTGCTGCCGGACGGCGGCCACATTTTTGCACACCAACTGTTTTTCGCCGTCATGCATACGATAAACCGTGGAAAGACACATGGCTCATTCCCCCTTCAGCACCACCAGCGCCTCCGCCAGCTTCTTGTTGCCCACCTCAAAGTCCACCACGGCGTCGTGGATCAGCTGGGCCGCCTCGCTGTCGCCCAGGTCGTGGGCCAGCTCGTGCAGCTCCTGGGCGTGGTGCTGGTTGTGGCCCAGCATATAGGTCAGCATAGCCACCCGCTCCTCCAGGCCGGTGTGGCCGTGGTCATGGGGGTGATCGTGGTCATGGTCGTGATGATGCTCGTACATAGTGATGCTCCTCCCTGCTTTTTTGCCCATTTTAGCACGGCAAGGGGCTAAAGTCAAACCCGGATGGGGCCACTTTTCCCGACCAAAGTCCTGTTTCTGTCATATTATGAACACATTGGCCAATAATGTATAAAATGTATAAAATCATTGACATTTTTTTCGCAATTCTGTATAATTTAGTAGTAATTTGTCGTGCCATGCAGGATGGAACAAACGACGTTAGGAGGAAAGAGATAATATGAGGGACCTGAAACACCTGATCTTTATGGAGGATCTGCTGCAGGAGGCCAACAATGATCTGGTCAAGCAGGCCAAGGCCGAGGGCCGCCGGGCTTTGGGCTACACCTGCAACTTCATGCCGGAGGTTCTGCTGGATCTCGCGGGCTGCTTCTCTGTGCGCCTGCGGGCCCCCCGCAGCGGCTCGCCGGACATGGCCACCTACTACATGTCCGCCCGGACCTGTCACTTCGGCCGCAGCCTGATGGAGCGCGCGTTGGAGGGCGGGTTCAACTTCCTGGATGCCCAGATGGCCACCGAGACGTGCACCGTCACCTGCCGGTTCCAGGAGCACCTGATGCAGAAGCACCTGGACTCCGTGAAGGACATGGACATCATCCAGAACCCCGACTTCTTCTGCGAATTCACCGACGTACCCTTCAAGAAAACCGAGAACAGCTATCTGCACTATCGCCAGCAGCTGCAGGCCCATGTGCTGGATCCCCTGGCCCAGAACTTCGGCATCGACACCTCAGACGAGGCCCTGCTGAAGGCCATCGAGCAGCACAACGAGGTCTGCCGCCTGATCACCGAGATCGGCAGCTACCGCAAGCTGGACGTGCCCACCATCACGGGGTATGAGTTCCACGTGATCCAGCTGGCCAGCCTCACCTGTCCCAAGGACCTGATCCTGCCCTATCTGCGGGAGACCGCGGAGGAGCTGAAGACCCGCCAGCCCGACGCCAAGCCCGCCTATCGCTGCAAGCTGGTGCTCTCCGGCGCCGAGAACGATGACCCAAACTTCACCAAGCTCATCGAAAGCTGCGGCGCCCTGGTGGTGGCGGACCGCTACTGCTACGGCAGCCTGCCCGGCCGGGAGGAGATCGTGGTCCAGCCCGGTCAGGCCCCGCTGGACGCCATCGCCCGGCATTACCTCAACTTCAGCATGTGCCCCCGGTTCATGGGCCAGGACGAGATGCGCGGCCGCAAGAAGTATCTGGCGGACCTGGTGAAGGAGTACAAGGCCGACGGCATCATCGTGGCCAGCAACAAGTTCTGCGAATACTGGAGCTATGAGCGCACCATCGACACCATCGTCCTCAACCGGGACTTCGGCATCCCCGTATGCTCCATCGAGAAGGAATACGTCAACGCCGCCTCCGGCCAGCTGCGCACCCGCTTCCAGGCGTTCATCGAAAGCGTTGAGATCAAGAAGATTCAGGAGGGCGCAAGAAAATGAAAAAGTTCGATCTGAAAAAGACCGTGGCCAAGGCCAAGAGCCTGGACTATAAGAAGCTGGCCCGGGACTTCGTATACGGCAAGCCCGCCGGCGAGCGCCGCCTGGGCGACCTGTACATGGACAAGACCGGCCTGTACAAGCACCGGGAGTGGCGCGGCATCAAGGACACCTTCTACTACTTCAACAAGGTGTGGCTGTATAACTACGGCATGATGGTCTACGATGTCATGCGCTACGGCGGCGTCGTCACCTTCGCCAAGGGCTGCTGGCGCTACCGCTGGATGGGCCAGACCTATCTGCCGGTGCTGCACTGGTTCGACCGCGGCATGGAGGGCCTCCGGGGCGAGGCGCTGCGGGCCTGCCCGTGGCACTATCGGGGCATGGTCAACGCCACCATCTTCCAGTTCATGCAGATGTTCCGCAACGACCTGAACCTGAACAAGTCCGACAAGGTCCGGGCCAAGCACGACAAGACCATGGCCCACGACGAAACCGTGTGGGGCGGCGTCTTCTACCCCTTCAGCAAGGAGGTGGAGAACGTTCCCCTGCAGATGGTCCCCTATTTCGTCACCTGCCACGTGAACAACCACACCGTCCTCAACTACATCGACGCGGTGCAGTCCCTGGGCCTGCCCGGCGACCCCTGCCCCATGTGCCAGGCCGAGGCGGGCCTGTTTGTGCTGGACGATGTGCCCGATTACTACAAGGCCGTCATCACCTCCAACGAGGCCTGCGACGGCTCCGTGGCCACCTCCATTCTCCAGGACTGGCTGATGGACAAGCCGCTGTTCGCCATGCCCCAGCCCATGCAGTTTGACGATCCCCTGGTCCAGGAGCACTGCCAGCGGGAGATCGAGGAGGCCTGGAAGTTCATCGGGGAGCAGACCGGCGCGGCCTTCGACTGGAACCAGCTGGTGAAGCGGCTGGAGAGCCAGAACGAGCTGCAGCGCTTCGAGTGGGAGAAGTGGGACGTGGCCGCCAACACCAATTACTATCCCATCAACGGCGTGTCCCAGGCCCTGTACCGCATCTACCAGAGCCAGTACGGCGACCTGCCCGGCTGGCACGAGATGGACAAGAAGGTCCGCAAGATCATGGAGAAGTGCGTGGAGCAGCGCATCAACAGCTTCCCCCTGACCCGCCACCGGGTCATCGCCTGGTCCTGCGCACCCCTGTATTACTCCAACTGGTGCACCTGGGCCTATAACTGCTGGGGCCTGAACACCATCATCAACATGGACTCCCTGATGTTCAACATGACCATCCGCACCGACAGCTACAGCCACACCCTGGCCGACATGGCCCAGTATCACGAGTGGGCCCCCATGCGCCGGATGGCCGTTGGCGGTATGCACCACATCTTCGAGCTGTGGGAGAACATGGAAAAGTTCCACTGCGACATGGTGGTCATGTATGACCAGCTGCTGTGCAAGGGCATGCAGGGCGTTCACGGTATGTTCGAGGACGAGTTCCGGGCCCGTGACGTCCACGCCATCTGGCTGCCCCACGCCCTGCCCGACAAGCGCAATGTCTCCCGGGCGGAGATCCGCTCCATCATCAACGACTACATGACCACCGTCATGCACGAGGAGCCCATCGACCCGTCCCTGCTGGAGTTCGACGATTCCCAGAGCTGGTAAGGAGGAAAGAAAATGCGTAAGGTGTTGAAAATTCTGAAAAAGGTTCTGTTCATCGGGCTGGGCGTGTATGCCGCCCTGTTCGCCGTCTTCTTCTTCGATCTGGACGGCAAGGCCCTGTTCTATGGCGTGGAGCCGTTCCTGTGCCGCCACTATGACCGCATGGAGCGCCGCGACCCCCTGAAGCAGCCCTATGAGACCACCAAGCCCCACTACGAGTACAACAAATAAGGAGTAATTGACTATGAAATATTACGGCGGCTGCGACGTAGGCTCCACCTACACCAAGGCAGTGATCCTGGACGAAACCGGCAAAATCTGCGCCGATACCACCATCCGCAGCAAGATCAATTCCGAAACCTCCGCAAAGCTGGCCATGGAGGAGGTCCTGAACAAGGTGGGCCTGAAGTCCTCCCAGGACCTGGCTTACCTGATCGGCACCGGCTACGGCCGCAATAAGGTGCCCTTCGCCGACGAGAACATCTCCGAGATCTCCTGCCACGCCATGGGCGTCCACGTCACCGACCCCGGCGTCAAGGCCATCATCGACATCGGCGGCCAGGACGTCAAGGGCATCTCCATCGACACCGACGGCACCGTGAAGAACTTCGCCATGAACGACAAGTGCGCCGCCGGTACCGGCCGCTTCTACGAGGCCATGGCCCGCAGCTTTGAAATGAGCCTGCCGGAGTTCTCCAACCTGTCCCTGACGGCCAAGAACGTGATCCCCATCACCGCCCAGTGCACGGTGTTCGCCGAGTCCGAGGTCATCACCCTGGTGGGCGAGGGCAAGCCCATGGACGAGATCGCCGCGGGCATCCAGATGGCCGTGGCCAAGCGCTGCTTCGTCATGGCCAAGAAGGCCGGCGCCACCGACGCCATCACCCTCACCGGCGGCTGCGCCAAGAACGCCGGTCTGAAGCAGGCCATCGAGCGGGTGCTGAAGCTGAAGGTCATCGACCTGAAGACCGATCCCCAGCTGATGGGCGCCCTGGGCGCCGCCGAATACGCCCGCCAGAAGGGCATGGCCCGCTGACCATGGACGGGCATACCCATCCCCATGACCACGACCACCCCCATCCGCATACCCACAGCCATACCCAGACCAAGGCCGTTCTGAATCGCCTGTCCCGGGCCCAGGGGCACCTGGAGTCTGTGCGCAAAATGGTGGAGCGGGGCGAGGACTGCACGGAGGTGCTGGTGCAGCTGGCGGCGGTGATCTCCGCCCTGAACAGCACCGGCCGGGTGATTCTCAAGGATCACATTGCCCACTGCATCGTGGACGCTGTGGAGTCCGGCGACAACGAGGCCGTGGAGTCCCTGAACCAGGCCATTGACCGGTTCATGCGGTAAAATTTGTGAACATTTTTCCAAAACAATTGACATTTTTCAACATTGTGTCTATAATTTAGTATAGGATAGAGGATCAGAGGAGCCCCTGTCACCTGATGATGCAAGTGAAGTGCCGCCAGATCAAAAAGCAGCTGGAGGAGAAGGGTGCTCTGAACCCCGCCCAGCAGCTGACCTATGACATGGCCACCAAGGGGGCCAGCGCCGTCTGTCCCGAAAATCTCCAGCCGGTCATCGACTGGTCCAATTCTGTGAAGTAAGGAGCGAGCTTATGGAAAAGGTGAAAGAAATCCTGCTGGTCGGCGGCAAAGCCGCCCTGGACAGCGCCGTGGAGCTGGGCCGCAGCGTGGTGCAGCTGGCCGCCCGCCTGGGCGGTACCGCCGCCTCCTTCGTGGGCAAAAAGACCTGCGCCCTGGCCAAGGAGCATCGCCAGCCCCTGCTGCTGGCTGCCGCCGTGGTATCCGGCGTTCTGGCCGTGGGCTCTGTGGTGCTGTGGCTGGTGTGCCGGAAAAAGTAGGTTTCCTATCGTATTTTATAACAGAGCGGGGGGACGCGGTGCGTCTCCCCGCTGCTGACAGAAAAGAGGAGTCAATTTATGGAAAAAAAAGCATTCAAGGCGGAGTCCCAGCGGCTGCTGGACCTGATGATCCACTCCATTTACACCCACAAGGAGATCTTCCTGCGTGAGATCATCTCCAACGCCTCCGACGCCATCGACAAGCTGTGCTATCTGTCCCTGACGGACGAAAACGTGGGCCTGAAGCGGGAGGATTTTGCCATCACCCTGTCCATCGACAAGGAGAACCGCACCCTTACCGTCAGCGACAACGGCATCGGCATGGACGCGGATGAGCTGGAGAACAACCTGGGCGTCATCGCCTCCAGCGGCACCTACCAGTTCCGGCAGGAGCTGGACAAGGAGGCCGAGGCCGACGTCATCGGCCAGTTCGGCGTGGGCTTCTACTCCGCGTTTATGGTGGCGGACCACATCACCGTTATCTCCCGGAAATACGGCCAGGAGCAGGCCTATCGCTGGGAGTCCGACGGCCTGGAGGGCTACACCATCGAGCCCTGCACCCGTGACGCCGTGGGCACCGACATCATCATGCACATCAAGCCCGACGGCGAGGAGAAGGACGAATACAGCCAGTATCTCCGGGAGTATCCCCTGTATAAGCTGGTGAAGAAGTATTCCGATTATATCCGCTTCCCCATCAAGATGCTCATGCCCCACCCCCAGGTGAAGGAGGGCAGTCCCGAGGATAAGCCCGAGTATGAGGAGGTCTTTGCGTGGGAGACCCTCAACAGCATGGTGCCCCTGTGGCAGCGGAAGAAGGCCGACGTCACCCGGGAGGAGTATGACAAGTTCTATCAGGAGCGCTTCGGCGATCCCGCCGCCCCTCTCAGCGTCATCACCGTGTCCGCCGAGGGCGCCGTCACCTACAAGGCCCTGCTGTATATCCCCTCCCAGGCCCCCAGCCAGTATTACACCGAGGACTATAAGCCCGGCCTGCAGCTGTACGCCTCCGGCGTGATGATCATGGACAGCTGCGCCGACCTGCTGCCGGACTATTTCAACTTCGTCCGCGGCGTGGTGGAGTCCCCGGACCTGAGCCTGAACATCTCCCGGGAACTGCTGCAGCATGACCGGCAGCTGAAGATCATCTCCGCCAACCTGGAAAAGAAGATCAAGGCTGAACTGGAGCGGATGCTGAAGGACGACCGGGAGAACTATGAGAAGTTCTACCGCAGCTTCGGCCGCCAGCTGAAGCTGTGCGCCCTGGACAACTACGGGGCCAAGAAGGAGCAGCTGCAGGACCTGCTGCTGTTTTACTCCTCCACCGAGAAGAAGCCCGTGACCCTGGCGGAGTATGTGTCCCGGATGCAGCCGGATCAGAAGTTCATCTATTTCGCCTCCGGCGACACCGTGGACGCCATCGACCATATGCCCCAGACGGAGCTGCTGAAGGACCACAACATGGAGATTCTGTACTTCACCGACAAGGCCGACGAGTTCCTGCCGGACATGCTGCAAAAGTACCAGGACAAGCCCTTCCGCTCCGCCATCGACGGGGACCTGGAGCTGGGCGATGAGCAGAAGCCCGACGAGACCGACAGCTATCAGGAGGGCTTTGCCTTCCTGAAGGAGGCACTGGGGGATAAGGTAGACCAGGTGAAGGCCTCCACCAAGCTCAAGACCCATCCGGTGTGCCTGTCCAGCGGCCAGGGCATCACCTTCGAGATGGAGAAGTATTTCACCGCCGTGCAGCCGGAGCTGGGCATGAAGGCCAAGCGCATTCTGGAGATCAACGTGGATCATCCCGCCTTCGCCGCCTTCGAGACCGCCCGGATCATCGACCCGGACAAGGCCAAAAAGTACGCGGAGATTCTCTATAACCAGGCCTGCCTCATCGCGGGCCTGCCCATCGAGAACCCCTCCGCCTACACGGACCTGGTCTGCTCCCTCTGGAAGTGACCATAAAAAATAAGCCCTCCTGCCGGAGGGCTCATTTTTTGCTATGCAAAAGCATAGCAAAAAATAGAATGTGCCATTCCCTCGCCCCTTCGGGGCAACCGGGAATGATGCACAAAACTTCATGCACAGAAGAGTTTGCCTGTTTTTGCGGTGCGCCGCACAGTGCATGAAGTTTTATGCCGAGATGGGAAACAGCAGCTTCAGCACGCCGAAGACCACCAGGGACGCGGCAGCGGCGATCAGAAAGATGAAGCAGGTCCTCCGGTCCCGCTGGGCCAGGGCCTGGTCCTCATGCTCGTTCTGCCACCGCACATAGAACCAGGCCGCGCACAGCAGACAGACAATCGGCGCAAACAGCAGGCCGATCATGGCAACGTATTCCATAGCAGTTCCTCCCTCGCTTTTTCTCCAGTATACCCTATCTGCGTTCCCCCGTCAATTGTGGGTTTTCCCCAGAGGGCCGGGTGGTTGATTTCCCCGGGAAATGGTGTTATCCTATTATAAAAAGAGAGAACCGAGGAACCGCATCTATGACATTCAGCCATCATCACGCCCACGCCCCTGCCCGGCGGGACGTGGACATGACCCAGGGCAGCATCACCCGCCACCTGATCCAGTTCGCCCTGCCGCTGCTGGCCGGAAACGTGTTCCAGCAGCTTTACAACATGGTGGACACCTGGGTGGTGGGCAACTTTGTGTCCAACGAGGCCTTTTCCGCCGTGGGCACCGTGGGGCCCATCATCAATATGCTCATCGGCTTCTTTATGGGCCTGTCCAGCGGCGCGGGGGTGGTCATCAGCCAATACTACGGGGCCCACCGGCCCGAAAAGGTCCGGGATACCGTCCACACGGCCATGGTGCTGACCCTGGTGCTGTGCGCGGTGTTCACGGCCCTGGGCCTGGCCCTGATCCCGGCCATGCTGGACCTGATGAACACCCCGGCGGAGGTGCTGCCGGAATCTACAGCGTATCTGTCCATCTATTTCTCCGGCATCACGGGCCTGCTGATCTATAACATGGGCTCCGGCATTCTCCGGGCCGTGGGTGACTCCCGGCGGCCCTTCTATTTCCTGGTGGTGTCGGCGGTGCTGAACACCGGGCTGGACCTGCTGTTTGTGATCCGGTTCCACATGGGCGTGGCCGGTGTCGCCTGGGCCACCATCATCGCCCAGGCGGTGTCGGCGGTGCTGGTGCTGGCGGTGCTGATGCGGACGGACAGCTGCGTCCGGGTGGAGCTGCGGCGGCTGCGGGTCCACTGGGATATGCTGAAAAAGATCGTCCGGGTGGGCATCCCGGCGGCTCTGCAAATGGCCGTTACCGCCTTTTCCAACGTGTTCGTCCAGTCCTATATCAACCATTTCGGCGCGGACTGCATGTCCGGCTGGACGGCGTATACCAAGATCGATCAGCTGATGTTCCTGCCCATGCAGTCCCTGGCCCTGTCCGCCACCACCTTTGTGGGGCAGAACCTGGGCGCAGGCGACACCCCCCGGGCCCAGCAGGGCGTCCGCCGGGCGCTGGGGATCTCCCTGGCGGTGACGGCGGTGCTGATGGTCCCGGTGCTGGTGTTCGCTCCCCAGCTGACGGCCTTCTTCAACCGCAAGGCCGAGGTGGTGGCCTACGGCACCCTGCTGCTGCGGTATATCTCCCCCTTCTATCTGCTGTGCTGCATCAACCAGATCTACTCCGGCGCGCTCCGGGGCGCAGGCAACAGCCAGGTGCCCATGGTGATCATGCTGGGCTCCTTTGTGGTGTTCCGCCAGATCTATCTGTATATCGTGTCCCATTTCATCACCAATACCCTGCTGCCCCTGGCCATGGGCTATCCCGCCGGATGGCTGGTGTGCAGCGCCGCCACGCTGCTGTATTACCGCAGGGCCGCCCTGGGCCGGCAGCGCCTGGTGGAGGATAACTAAAGCCGGAGGAAGCCCGTCTATGCGTCAGATCAACGTATCCCTGGGACAGCGGTCCTATCCCATTCTCATCGGCCCGGGTCTGCTGGGTCGGGCGGCGGAGCGGCTGAGCGCCCTGCCGGTAAAGCGCTGGGCCGTGGTGGCCGACGAGACTGCGGCGTCCCTTTATGCCGGGAGCTTAGGGCTGCCGGTGTATGCTTTCCCCGCCGGGGAGGGCAGCAAGTGCCTGGCGGTGTATGAGTCCCTGTGCCGCCGGATGCTGGCTGACGGCTTCACCCGGGCGGACGGCATCGTGGCCCTGGGCGGCGGCGTTGCCGGAGACCTGGCGGGCTTTCTGGCCGGGACCATCCTGCGGGGCGTCCCCCTGGTCCAGATGCCCACCACCCTGCTGGCCCAGGTGGACAGCAGCGTAGGCGGCAAAACCGGCCTGGACCTGCCGGAGGGGAAAAACCTCATCGGCTGCTTCTATCAGCCCTCCCTGGTGCTGGCGGACACCGATTGCCTGGGTACGCTGCCCAGGCGGCAGCTGTCCTCCGGCATGGCGGAGGTCATCAAGTGCGGCGTTATCGGGGACGAGGAGATCCTCCGCCATCTGGAAACGGCGGCAAAGCCGGATCTTCCCTGGCTGGTGGAGCGCTGCTGCCGGTATAAGGCGGCGGTGGTGGCCCGGGACGAGCGGGACGGCGGCCCCCGCCGCCTGCTGAACTTCGGCCATACCTTCGGCCATGCCTACGAGGCCGCCGGAGGGTACGACGCCTATACCCACGGCGAGGCCGTGGCCGCCGGGATGATGCAGATGCTCCGCTGGCAGGTGTCCCACGGGCTGGGCGGGCAGGCGCTGCTGGACAGACTCGCCCCCCTGCTGGAGCGGTGGGAGCTTCCCGTCCGGCTGCCCTGGGATGGGGCGGCGGACTATCTGGCCCGGGACAAGAAGCGGGCCGGAGATCAGGTTACCATCGCCGTGGCAGAGCGGGCCGGGGCGGGCCGTCTGCTGACGGTACCCCTGGCGTCCCTGCTGGAGGTGGAGTGATGGACCTGCGCCTGTATCCCGCCCCTTTGCGGGGCGCGGTGACGCCGCCGCCCTCCAAAAGCCTGCTGCACCGGCAGCTGATCTGCCTGGCCCAGGCGGGGGAGTTCCCCTGCCCCCCGGACCCCGCCGACGACGTTCTGGCCACGGTCCGGGGCCTGTGGGCCCTGTATCACCAACCGGAGCCGGTCATCGACTGCGGGGCCAGCGGCAGCACCCTGCGGTTTCTTCTGCCCCTGGCCATGGCCCGGGGCCAGGTAGGGACCCGGTTCACCGGCACCCGGCGGCTGCTGGCCCGTCCCCTGCCCGGGGACTGGGGCCTTGCGCCCACGGAAAACGGTCTGCGGGTCACCCGCCCCCTTTCCCCGGGCCGCATCCCGGTGGACGGAAGCCGGACCTCCCAGCTGATCTCCGGCCTGCTGATGGCCCTGCCGGGCCTGGCGGCGGACTCGGAGCTGGTTCTGACCGGCCCCCTGGCCTCCCAGCCGTATGTGGATCTGACCCTGGCGGTGCTGGAGCGGTGCGGCATTGTCATCGAGGAAAGGCCCGGCGGCTTTCTTATCCCCGGCGGGCAAAGGTTCCGCCCGGTTCCCATGGAGCCGGAGCCGGACTGGTCCGCCGCCGCCTTCTGGCTGGCAATCGCCGCCCTGGGCTGTCCCGTGGAGGTCACGGGGCTGCGCCGGGACTCCCTGCAGGGAGACCGGGCCGCCGGGGCGCTGTGCCGGTGTCTGCCGGGCACTGTGGACCTGACGGATATCCCGGACCTGCTGCCGCCGCTGGCGTTGGCGGCGGCCCTGCAGCCGGGAAAATGCACCCGCTTCACCGGGGCCGCCCGGCTGCGGGACAAGGAGAGTGACCGCCTGGCCTCGGTGTCGGCGGCGCTGACGGCCCTGGGGGGCCGCGTCCGGCAGGAGCCGGAGGGTCTCACCGTATGGGGCACGGACCGTCTCACCGGCGGCGAGGCCCACAGCTGCGGCGACCATCGCATTGCCATGCTGTGCGCCTGTGCCGCGCCTTTCTGCACCGGCCCGGTGCTGCTGCGCGACGCCGGGTGCACCGATAAATCCTACCCCGGCTTCTGGGCGGATTACCGCCGCCTGGGGGGACAAACGGAGGAAGTATAAATGCTGGATTACACGATTTTCGGCGAATCCCACGGCCCCGCCGTGGGGGTGCTGGTCACCGGCGCGGCCCCGGGCCTGCCGGTGGACCGGGAGATCATCGCCCGGGAGCTGGAGCGCCGGGCCCCCGGCGGCCCTCTGGCCACCGCCCGGCATGAGCCGGACCGGCTCCATATTCTCAGCGGCGTCTATCAGGGCTTCACCACCGGCGACCCCATCTGCCTGGTTCTGGAAAACCGGGACGCCCGGTCCGGTGACTATGAGGCCCTGCGGAATAAGCCCCGGCCCGGCCATGCGGACTATGCCGCCTGGGTGCACAGCGGGGGGCACAACGATCCCCGGGGCGGCGGGGCCTATTCCGGCCGCCTGACGGCCCCTCTGGTGGCGGCAGGCGCCATGGTGAATGCCTGGCTGAAGGAGCAGGATATCCAGCTGACCGCCCGGGTGGTTGACGAGGCCGCCCTCCGGCAGCAGGCAGCAGAAGCCAAGGCCGACGGGGACTCCGTAGGCGGGGAGATCGCCTGCACCGTCACGGGGCTTCCGGCGGGGCTGGGCGGCCCCGGCTGGCGGGAGGCGGTGGAGTCGGAGCTGGCCCGGCACCTGTTCGCCATCCCCGCGGTGAAGGCCCTGGGCTTCGGCGACGGCGCGGCCCTGGCCCATATGCGGGGCAGCCGGGCCAACGACCCCCTGCGCACCGACGGTACCCGCGTCCGCACCGTCACCAATCACAACGGCGGCATCAACGGCGGCGTCACCAACGGTATGCCCCTGACCTTTACCGTCACCTTCAAGCCCACCCCCTCCATCGCCCTGCCCCAGGATACGGTGGATCTGTCCCGGATGGAAAACTGCACCGTGGCCGTTACCGGCCGCCACGACCCCTGCATCGCCCTGCGGGCGGCCCCCATTGTGGAGGCGGCGGCAGCCCTGGCCCTGTGGCGGGTGCTGGACCCCCGGGGCGGCGATCTGAAATCCCTGCGGCTGCAGCTGGACGACGTGGACCGGCAGCTGGTGGGGCTGCTGGTCCGGCGGCAGGAGCTGTCCCGGGACATCGGGGCCTATAAGGCGGCCCACGGCCTCCCGGTGCGGGACCCGGAGCGGGAGGCCCAGGTGCTGCGCAGCCGGGGCGACCTGGCCCCGGCGCACCGGGCGGAGGTGGAGCGCCTGTATGAGACGCTGATGGCCCTGAGCCGGGAGCAGCAGTCGTGAGAAACCTGATTTTTGTGGGCCTGCCCGGCAGCGGCAAGAGCACCGTGGGGCGGCTGTGCGCCAAGGCCTTGAACCTGCCCTTTGTGGACGCGGACAAGTTCCTGGAGCAGAGGGAGGGCCGTTCCGTCGCCGATATCTTCGCGTCAAGCGGCGAGGGATATTTCCGGGACCTGGAGTCCCGGGTTCTGACGGAGCTATGCCGCCGGGAGGGCATCGTCCTGGCCACCGGCGGCGGCGCGGTGCTGCGGCGGGAGAACCGGAGGCTGCTGCGGGACGGGGGTCTGGTCATCTTCCTGGACCGGTCCCCCTGGGCCATCCGCCGCACCCTGCGGCGGCAGGGGCGTCCCCTGCTGACGGATGACGGGGCCATTTTCCGCCTGGCCCGGCAGCGGCGGGACCTGTACCGGGCCGCCGCCCACCATTCCGTCAACAAACCCACAGCCCGCCAGGCGGCGGAGGAAGCCGTCCGCCTGTGGAGAGAGGAGCAGACATGAACATTCTCATTCTCAACGGCCCCAATCTGAACCTGCTGGGCAAGCGGGAGCCGGGCATCTACGGCACCGGCAGCTACGACGACCTGTGCATGGAGCTTGTGGCCTATGCCGCCGCCCGGGACATCCGGGTGGACATCCGCCAGAGCAACCACGAGGGGGTGCTCATTGACGAAATACAGGCCGCTGACGGGGTGTATGACGGTATCGTCATCAATCCCGGGGCCTATACCCACTACAGCTACGCCATCTATGACGCCCTGCTGGCCGTCAGCGTCCCGGCGATAGAGGTCCACCTCAGCAACATCAACCGGCGGGAGTCCTTCCGCCGCATCTCCGTCACCGCTCCGGCCTGCCGGGCCCAGATCGTGGGCCATGGCTTCCTGGGCTATATGGAGGCCATCGACCTGCTGGCAGGAGGTGGTCCTCTGGTATGAGGCTGTGCGTCATCGGCGACCCGGTGGGGCACAGCCTGTCCCCCCTGCTGCACCGGCGGATGCTGGACCGGGCGGGATTGACGGGCAGCTATGAGACCGTCACCGTGACCCCGGACACCCTGCCGGAGTTCCTGGCGGCGGCCCGGGCCGGGGCCTGGGACGGCTGCAACGTCACCATGCCGCTGAAGCAGGCGATCCTGCCCCTGCTGGATGAGCTGGACCCGGCAGCCGCCGCCTGCAGGGCGGTGAACACCGTGTGCTTCCGCCGGGGCCTGGCCGTGGGGTACAACACCGACGCACCGGGCATCCGGGCGGGGCTTCTGGCCCACGGCGCGGACCCCCGGGCGGGGCAGGTACTGATCATCGGCAACGGCGGGGCGGCCCGGGCGGCCCGCTTCGCCCTGGGGGACTGCCGCCTGCTGACGGCGGCCCGGCACGGCGGGGACATCCCCCTGGACCGGCTGCCCCAGGCGGCCCGGGGCAGCCTTGTGGTCATCAACGCCACCCCCCTGGGGATGGAGGGCTTTCCGCCCTTTGCCAGCCTCTCCTTTCTGGACGCGCTGCCCCCGGGCGCGGCGGTGTTCGACCTGGTATACCACCCCCGGCAGACGGCCCTGCTGGCGGCGGCCCAGGACCGGGGCCTCACGGCCATCGGCGGCATGGAGCTGCTGGTGCAGCAGGCCATCCTGGCCTTTTCCCGCTTCACCGGCACGGCCCTGGACCGGGAGTCCGTCCGCCGGGATCTGCTGGCGATGGTGGAAAAAGCATAAAAATACACGCCGCAATCCTCTCAGATTGCGGCGTGTTTGCGTGCGTGTAAGCACAGGCCTGCGGGGCCGTGGGGGCCGAGTTATAACCTGCACCGATTCAGCAGGTGGGTTGTCTCCAGCTTGCTTCGTAGCTTCCAACTTCCAGCCGCAGACGGCAGCCGGGAGGCCTGCTGTTCACATACTGATCCGACATCCCCTATAACAAAATGTGAGGATAAAAAAGACCCGTCACACCTCGCAGGGAGCCGTCTTCCGACGACACCCATAGTATAGCAGACCCGGCGGGAAAATAAAAGGGGAAACTTGCGGATTCCCCCTGGAATTTTCCGGAAGCGGCCCCCGCCCTTCGGCATTTTCACGAAAGGGCTTTCGGTTTGCTAAAATCGTTTCCGGCATGGAAAAGGCGCTCCATTGGAGCGCCTTTTGTGTTCCATATGCCGGATGCAGCATCCACAAACCGGAAACCGGTCAGGAATTTTCGTCATCCTCGTCCATCAGCTGCTCCATAAACAGGTCATACACCCGCTGCAGCTCCTCGTCGCTGTCCAGGGTGGTCAGCAGCTCCTCGCCGTTTTCCGTCACGGACTTCAGGATCACCAGGCCGAAATCCTCGGCGGCTGCCTCGTCGGTCTCGTCGTCCACCGTGGGGAAGAAGGCCATATAGGTCTGGCCGTTGTCCTCCAGGGCGTCCAGATATTCCAGCTCGATGTCGTTGCCGTCCTCATCGGTCAGGGTGATGAAATTGGGGCCGAATTCTTCGCTCATTTCCGTTTACCTCCTGTTGCAGTTGCCTGTATCATACCCGATTCCGCCGGAAAAAGCAAGTGATTCTTATTTTTCCCGCAGCATCCGCAGCACCCGCCGGGGCGTGGGGGGATTGCCCTTATACAGGGACATCAGCCGGTATACCCGGCCCGCCAGGGCCGTCAGCACCCCGGCGCACGCCACCACCAGCGCCAGGGACACCAAGCCCCCCAGCAGGGAGGTCTGCCCCAGCAGCACCCGGCTGGGCGTCACCAGAATGGCGGTGAAGGGGACATAGTCCAGCCACCGGGCCGAGGAGGTCATGCCGTCCATGCCCCCGGCGAACATGCAGCAGAAGAAGCTGGCCACCAGCACCAGGGAAAACAGCACGTTGGTGCTGGACAGGTCCTCGGCCTTTCCGGCCATGGACCCGCCGATGGCGGACAGACTGCAATACAGCAGGAAGCCTGCCAGCAGCAGTCCCGCCGCCTCCAGCATGGCGGGAACGCTGAACAGACCCGTCAGCCGTCCCACGCCTTTGAGCACCTCCAGCAGCGGCAGGGTCACCCCCGTCTGTCGGACCACGGCTCCGCCGATGGCAAAGCCACCTGCCAGACCCGCCGCCCATACGGCCAGCTGCAGAAGTCCCGCCAGGGCTGTGGCCAGCACCTTGCCCAGCACCATGGCCCCCGGCTCCACGGACACCAGGAACAGGTCCATGAGCTTGGAGGTCTTTTCCAGGATCACGCTGGCCGCCGTGCTCTGGCCGTACAGCAGCACCAGGAAATACAGCAGCATCAGCGACGCAAACGGCAGCAGCATGGACAGCAGGCCCATGGTCTCCCCTTCCCCGGTCTGCCCGCCGGTGACGGTGACCTCCACCGGCGCCGTCAGAAGGACCCTCTGCTCCGGCGTCAGCTCCGCCCGGTCCAGGGCCTCCTGGGTATAGCCCTCCTCCATCACCGGATTCTGCTCCGGGGCGGCGTTTTTCTGGTGCTGGGCCGCCACAGTCAGGGAGAGGATGGGGATCAGCAGGCACGCCAGGGCCACCGCGATGGTGGCCGTGCGCCAGCCCCTCTGCCGCAGCTGCTGGGTCAGGGTGAAGGAAAACACCCGTCCCAGTCCCTTGTATCGTTTCATCGGACCGCACCTCCCTTGGCCATGGACATCAGCTCACGCAGCTTCACCCGGCTGCCCCGGTGCACGATGAGTCCCGCATATACCCGGGACGCCAGAGTCAGCAGACCCCAGATCACCGCCGCCTGGATTGCCCAGGACGCCAGCACCAGCCAGATAGACACATTGCCCCCGGCAAACTGCACCGGGGCGCAGAAAATGCTCACAATGGGGCACAGGGTGGATAACACCGCCACCGGCCCGGAGGGCACGGCCCCCACCACGCAGGAGGCCAGATACCCCGCCATGGTCAGCAGCATCACAGGCCCCGTGGCCTCGCCTGCCTCCTCCATGCCGGAGCAGCAGGCCCCGGCCACGCCGCCGATCAGGGACATGGTCAGATACCCCAGCCCCAGGGACACCAGCAGCACCAGCAGCACCCCCGCCGCCTGCCACAGGTCCTCCTGCACCCGGGGCACAGCCGCCAGCAGGCCGGACAGCTGCTTCTGCAGCACACCGGGGCCCATCAGCCCCGCCGTCAGCCCGCAGGACACGCCGAGGCCCGCCAGCATGGCCAGCAGCCACCCGAAGGTGAAGGCCATCACCGCCAGGATCTTCCCCGCCAGCAGGGCCATGGGCTTCACGCTGACCAGCAGCAGCTCCACCAGCCGGGAGTCCTTCTCCTCCACCACGGCCCGGATCACATAGGACGCGCTCATCAGGCACAGGATCATGGCCAGGATGGAATAGGCGTACTGGACCCAGAAGCCCTCCTCATGGGAGTCCTCCTCCCCGGTGGACGCCGTCAGGGCCTCCAGCTGCCGGGACGACAGGCCCGCCGCCTGCTGGCAGGCGTCCCGGACGGCCTGCCGGGCCGTCTCCGCCAGCTGGGACAGCTCCCCGGCGTGGGCGGTTTCGCTGCCGACCACCGCCACCTGATAGCCGATCTCATCGCCGGTGACCGTCACCACAGCGTCCGGCTCCCCGGCGTCGGCGGAAAAGTCCGTGTCCGCCCAATAGGCGTCGCCGGAGAAGTCCAGGATCAGGTCCGTGCGGTTATCCACCCGCACCGACGCCAGACCCGCGGTGTCCGATGTCTCCGGCGTCTCGCCGCCCAGAAGGGCCGTCAGCGGCATACTCACCGCCGCCAGCAGCACCATGAGAAGCAGCGTTATCCGGTTTGCATTGCTTTTCAGCAGCTGCGACAGGGTAAAGCGGTACACCTGACCCGTGCCGGACAGGTCACGCATCAGACTCACCCCCCACGGTTTCCACGAAAATCTCGTGAAGGGACGGCTCCCGCAGGTTGAACAGCACCACCGTGACCCCGGCCCGGGTCAGCCGGGCCAGCAGGTCGTTGGCCTGCTCCTGGCCGGTGACCTTCAGCTGATACTCAAACTCCTTCCGGGTCACGATCTGCGCCCCGCTTTCGGCGATGTACGGCCCGGCGTCCTCCTCGGTTTTCAGCTGTAAATGCACCCGGCCATAGCCCTTCTTGATATCGTTCAGGTGCCCCTGCAGAACCGTTCTGGACCGGTCCAGAATGGTCAGATCCGTGCAGAACTCCTCCACCGTGGCCATCTGGTGGCTGGACATGATCAGGTATTTCCCGGCCTCGATCTCCTCCCGGATGATCCCCTTGAACAGGTCCGTGTTGATGGGGTCCAGGCCGGACAGGGGCTCGTCCAGGATCAGCAGCTCCGGGTCCGACAGCAGGGCCGCCATCAGCTGAATTTTCTGCTGATTGCCCTTGGACAGCTGGTCCGGCCGCTTGGGCTTTTCCCGCTGGGCGGAGCCGCCCAGAAGCCCCCGCCGTCCCGTCTGCGCCGGGGCGCTGGGATAGAGATACTCCTCCACCTCCAGCCGCTGTGCCCAGTACCGGATGCGCCGTTTGGCCTCCACCCGGGGCACGTCCCGCAGGGCCGCGAAATACAGCAGCTGATCCATCAGCGCATACTTGGGGTACAGGCCCCGCTCCTCCGCCAGATATCCCACGTTGCAGCGGCTGATATCCAGCGGTTCCCCGTTCCACAGCACCTCTCCCCCGTCCCGGGACAGCATATTCAGCATCATGCGGATGCTGGTGGTTTTTCCCGCGCCGTTGGTGCCCAGCAGGGCATACACCCCCGGCCCGGGCATCTCGAAGGACAGCCGGTCCACCACCGTCCTGTCCCCGTATCGCTTGGTCAGGTTCTTTACCGTCAGGCTCATGTTTCTTCCTCCTCCCAGAATAACTGGTCCAATGTCTTATCCAGCGCCCGGCAGATGGCGATGCACAGGTGGATGGTGGGGTTATAGTCCCCTTTTTCGATGGCGTTGATGGTCTGCCGGGACACGGACACCATGTCCGCCAGCTGCTGCTGGCTCAGGTCCTTGGCGGCCCGGGCCGATTTCAGGCGCAGATTCTTCATGCCTCCGCGTCCTCCTGCTCCTCCCGCTTCTGGCGGCGCAGACGGACCAGCATGCACACGAACATCACCCCGAACAGCACCCCGCAGGCCGGGGACAGGGCGTTCCAGGTCAGCAGTCCGTCCTCCACCAGGTCCCCGCTGCGCAGCTGCAGGAGGAAGTTGGGGATCTGGCACAGCACCACCGCGCCGAACAGCCACAGATAGGTCCGGGGATTCTGGGCCACGGCGAAATACGCGTCCTTCCGGACGCAGGCCACGATGAACACCCCGATGGACAGAAAAATCAGCATCCATGCCGACACCCCAGGCTTGGCCCAGGGGCCCCAGATGGCCTCCACCCCGGTGTTGACGGCCAGGCTGAGCATCAGCGTCAGAAACGCCCAGCGATAGGCCACCCCCCGGGCGGCCATCTGCCGCTCGTCATACTCCGGCTTGGGCCGGCCCTGCTTCTTCCGCACCGCCGTCAGTATCGCCGTGACCACCGCCACGGCCATGATCCCCGCCAGAATGCCCGCCAGATAAGGTTCCGTATCCATCGCTCCTTTCATACTGATTCTTGATTAAAAAATTGAATCAAGAATCCCGTGCGCTGCGCGCACGCACAGCGTGGGAAAACACGCTGTGCCGTCTCATACAAAACCTGACGCACCTCCGGTGCTATAAAAAGCTTTTCAAGCTTTTTAACAGGTTTTTGTATCATACTGCTGCCCCAGCATATCACCCGCCCGACAGTTTGTCAAGTATATTTTACAAAAATTTTACTTTAGCTGTCACCCGGGCAGGCCGCCCTTTTCTCCTCGACAAAGGCGGCCCGGCCGGGTATAATGGTTGTATCCCACCAAGGAGGACCACGGATATGAAGAAAAAACGCCTGTTTCTGATCCCCCTGTGCCTGTTGCTGCTGGCCGCGGGGTGGCTTCTGCTGCGAAGCCGCATTCCCCAGCGGTGGTACACCGCCGATGAACTGGGCATCCCCCAGCTGCAAAGCCCCCTGGACGCCGACGGCGACGGCGTGGACGACTGGACGGACATGGTCCTGGGCGCCCGGGCCTATATCGGCACCCACCCCCACTATAAAAGCAAATACTACGCCGGCGGCTATCCCGACGACGGCCTGGGGGTGTGCACCGACGTGATCTGGCAGGCCTTCCGGGCGGCGGGCTATTCCCTGAAGGACCTGGTGGACCGGGACATCGCCGACCATCCCGCCTGCTATCCCAACATCGAGACCCCTGACGGCAACATCGACTTCCGCCGGGTCAGCAATCTGGATACCTTCTTCCGCCGCCATGCCCAGGTGCTGACCTGTGACCTGGACGATCCCGCCCAGTGGCAGCCCGGGGACATTGTGATCTTCGGCGACCGGGACCACATCGGCATCTGCTCCGACCGCCGGAACCGGCAGGGGATCCCCTTCCTCATCCACCACGGAAACCCCATCGACGAGGCCGTGGAGCGCAACGACATGGGCAAATACGTCATTACCGGCCATTTCCGCTGGATGGGATAAGGTTTTTTTATAAAAAACGCCGCCTTTCCGTCACAAACCGCAAAATTTATCTTGCAATTCCCGGCGCACTGTGGTATTATATTTCAGCATTCCGCACAGGGGCGGACTTTCGGTCGGTGCCGCAAGGTTGGCCGGGGGGAGGAAGCTCCTGGAGGCAACAAACTAAAAATCAAAGGAGAAATGAAACCATGGCTAACCAGAACGTCGTATCCATGAAGGCCCTGCTGGAGGCCGGTGTCCACTTCGGTCACCAGACCCGCCGCTGGAACCCCAAGATGGCCCCCTACATTTACACCGAGCGCAACGGCATCTATATCATCGATCTGCAAAAGACCGTGAAGAAGCTGGAGGAGGCCTATAACTTCGTGCGTCAGCTGTCCGAGAGCGGCCAGTCCCTGCTGTTCGTGGGCACCAAGAAGCAGGCTCAGGAGGCCATCAAGGAAGAGGCTCTGCGCTGCAATATGTACTATGTCAACGCCCGTTGGCTGGGCGGCATGATGACCAACTTCAAGACCATGCGCACCCGTATCGACCGCCTGAACCAGCTCAAGACCATGCAGGCCGACGGCACCTTCGATATGCTGCCCAAGAAGGAAGTCATCAAGCACCTGGGCGAGATCGAGAAGCTGGAGAAGTATCTGGGCGGCGTGAAGGAAATGAAGAAGCTGCCCGGCGCTCTGTTCATCGTGGACACCCGCAAGGAGCGCAACGCCATCGCCGAGGCGCACCGTCTGGGCATTCCCGTTGTGGCCATCGCCGATACCAACTGCGATCCCGACGAGATCGACTATCCCATCCCCGGCAACGATGACGCCATCCGCGCCATCCGCCTGATCTCCTCCATTATGGCCAACGCCATGATCGAAGGCCGTCAGGGCGAGCAGACCGAGGAAGCCGCCCAGGAGACCGCTGAGTAAGCGTATATTTTCAGGCTGTATCACCGCGTAACCACGGGGCAGGGTGTATGCCCTGCCCCTTTTACTGTATTATTATGAAATTGGAGGAACTAAGAATGTCTTTTACTGCTGCTGATGTGAAGACCCTGCGCGAGATGACCAGCGTGGGCATGATGGACTGCAAGAAGGCCCTGACCGAGTGCGACGGCGACATGGACAAGGCCGTTGAGTATCTGCGCGAGAAGGGCCTGGCCAAGGCCGCCAAGAAGGCCGGCCGCATCGCCGCCGAGGGTATGTCCTATGCCCTGGTGGAGAACGGCGTGGGCGCCCTGGTGGAAGTCAACTGCGAGACCGACTTCTGCGCCAAGAGCGACCTGTTCGTCGCCTTCGTCAAGGATATCGCCAAGGCCGTTCTGGATAACGACCCCGCCGATGTGGACGCCCTGATGAACTGCAAGTATCCCGGCACCGAGCTGACCGTGTCCGAGACCATGCCCGAGAAGGTCATGTCCATCGGCGAGAACCTGCAGATCCGCCGCTTCGTCCGCTTCGCCGAGAACACCAGCGTGGGCTATGTCCATGCCGGCGGCAAGATCGGCGTTCTGGTGAACCTGGCCGTGGAGGGCGTGGACGCCTCCGAGATCGGCAAGAACGTCGCCATGCAGATCGCCGCTCTGAATCCCCGCTTCTGGGATAAGTCCCAGGTCACCGAGGACGTCCTGGCCGAGGAGAAGAAGATCGCTCTGGCCCTGATGGACAGCGATCCCAAGATGGCCGCCAAGCCCGCTCAGGTCAAGGAAAAGATCGTCATGGGCAAGATGAACAAGTTCTATGAGGAGAACTGCCTGCTGCAGATGGAGTTCGTCCGCAGCGACATTTTCCAGGGTACCGTGGAGCACTACATTGCCGACGCCGGCAAGAAGCTGGGCGGTTCCGTGAAGTTCGTCAACGCTGTTCGCTTCCAGACCGGCGAGGGCATCGAGAAGAAGCAGGAGGACTTCGCCGCCGAGGTTGCTGCTCAGATGAACATGGGCAAGTAAGCCCCCTCCCCTACCGTATAGAAAATCCCGCGCCGATACCGGCGCGGGATTTTTTCAGCTCTTTATCACTTTTTCAGCCGCTTGTCGCACTTCACGGCCAGCTTGGTGCCCACCGTCTGGAACAGCTGCACCAGCAGAATCAGCAGGATCACCGCCGCAAACATCACCAGGTATTTATACCGGTAATAGCCGTAGTCGATGGCGACCTTGCCCAGGCCGCCGCCGCCGATGATGCCGCTCATGGCGGAGTAGCCCAGAATGGTAGTCAGGGAGATGGTGACGTTCTGAATCAGGGACGGCACGCTTTCGGGGATCATCACCTTGCAGATGATCTGCATGGGCGTGGCGCCCATGCTCTGGGCCGCCTCGATGATGTTGGGGTCCACCTCCCGCAGGCTGCTCTCCACCAGCCTGGCCACAAAGGGGAAGGCCGCCACCACCAGGGGAACGATGGTGGCCGTGGTGCCCACGGCGGTGCCGATGATCAGCCGGGACAGGGGGAACACCATGATCATCAGAATCAGGAACGGGATGGACCGCAGCAGATTGATGATGACGTTCAATACCGACAGCACCGGCTTCGGCAGGGGCAGGACGCCGTCCTTCTCCCCCGCCACCAGCAGCACCCCCAGAGGCAGGCCCAGCAGGATGGCCAGGGCGGTGGACAGCACCGTCACATAGAAGGTCTCCCACAGTGCCATGGGAAACTGGGTCAGAAAGGCGGTTTTCAGCTCCGCCAGGGACTCCGCCGTAAACAGATCACTGTACATCCACGCTTACCTCCTCTGCCTGCAAATTGGGGATGGTCCGGAAAAACTGCCAGGCCCGGTCAAACTGGCTGTTGGGGATGCCCAGCAGCATACTGCCGTAAACCTCCTCCGACAGCTTCTGGGTGCTGGCGGAGATGACGTTGGCATAGATGCTCTCCTCCGCCGCCAGCCGGGCCACCATGGGGATGGCCGTGGTCTGTGCGCTGCGGAAAATCAGCCGGATGCGCCGCTCCTGGCTGGGGTCGGACACTGCCGCGTCGGCCCCGCCGGGGAACACCAGATGCCGGGCCGCCTGGGACCTGGGGGCGGAGAACACCGCCGATACCAGGCCGTCCTCCACCACCTCGCCATCGTCCAGGATGGCCACGTGGGTGCAGATCTCCTTCACCACGCTCATCTGGTGGGTGATGACCACCACGGTGATGCCCAGCTTGCGGTTGATGTCCTGGATCAGCTCCAGGATCTGCCGGGTGGTTTTGGGGTCCAGGGCGCTGGTGGCCTCGTCGCACAGCAGCACCTTGGGATTGGTGGCCAGGGCCCGGGCGATGGCAATGCGCTGCTGCTGACCGCCGGAGAGCTGCGCGGGATAGGCCTGGGCCTTATCCGGCAGCCCCACCAGCTCCAGCAGCTGCCGGGCCTTGGCCTGGGCCTCCTTCCGGCCCACCCCGGCCAGTTCCATGGGGAAGCAGATGTTCTGCAAACAGGTGCGCTGCATCAGCAGGTTGAACCGCTGGAAGATCATGGTGATCTCCCGCCGGGCCGCCCGCAGCTGGGCCGGGGTCATGGCGTCCAGCTGCTGGCCGTTGACGATGACCCGGCCCTCCGTGGGCCGCTCCAGCATATTGATGCAGCGGACCAGAGTGCTCTTGCCTGCGCCGCTCATGCCGATGATGCCATAGATATCCCCGTCGGCGATGGTCAGGGACACGTCCCGCAGGGCGTCCACCCGCCCGCCGGCGTTTTCAAAGGTCTTGCTGACATGCTGTAATTCGATCAAGGCTGCTGCCTCCCCTTCTGTTGTTGATAAACGGTTACTTGGAAGCCTTCAGAGCATCCAGGCTGGTCTGCAGGCCGCCATACAGGCCCATGGGCTCCACATGGATGGCGCTGACGGACACGATGTGGGTGTTGTTCTCGGCGTTGAAGTCCTCCAGATAGGGCAGATGCTGGAAATAGTTGGCGTCCAGGGTGCCGTCGTCCACCACGGTGTTGGGCACCACATAGTCGTTATAAACCTGAATGTCCAGGGTGATGTCCTTAGCGGCCAGGATCTCCTTGGCCACCTCCAGAATCTCGGCGTGAGGCGTGGGGGAGGCGGCCACGGTGATGGTCTGGCCCTTCAGGGCGTCGTAATCCACGGAATCGTCATAGCCGTTGCCGGGGTTGGTGACGGTGCTGACCACGGAGCCGTTGTACTTGCTCTGGATGAAGCTGGCCACCTGCTGGCTCTCCAGAGCGGCCTTCAGGGCCAGGATCTTGGGGGAATTCTCGTTGCCCTCCTTCACAGCCAGGATGTTGGCATAGGCGGAGGAGGAGCCCTCGATGGCCAGGGAGTCCTTCACGGGGTTCAGCCCGGCGTTGATGGCGTAGTTAGAGTTGATGACGGCGTAGTCGGCGTCCTTCAGCATATCGGGCAGACGGGCGGCCTCGGCCTCCACGATCTCCACGTTATAGGGGTTCTCCACAATGTCGTTCTTGGTGGCGGTGATGCCTGCGCCGTCCCGCAGCTTGATGATGCCGTTTTCCTGCAGCAGCAGCAGGGCCCGGGCCTCGTTGGTGGTGTCGTTGGGAACGGCGATCTTCAGGGAGGTGCTCTTGGAGCCGCAGCCCGTCAGGGCCAGGGCCAGGATCAGCGCCAGAACCAGCGCCGTCAGCTTCACGGAAGTCTTTTTCATGATGTATTATCTCCTTGTTATCATTAATTCGGTGATTGGTTGGTTTTCAGAATGGATGGAACGTCCAGCGGCCCGGGGCCACATTCGGTCATCCAGCAGGTTCAGCAGGCCCGGCATCAGGCGCATGGTTTTTCAGCTCCTTTCTTATTCTGCTATGCTTTCGCACAGCAAAAAAACAGCGGAAGGTCATTGACCCTCCGCTGCCGCAAACGCTTCATTCAGGCAGGTGATGAAAGAGAATGACCATTTTTTCCACAGCAAAGCATGCACATGCCGCACATGTGCATCATGGTCATCATCATGCTGTTGTTGCAGAGCAGCTTCGTCATGGCGCATTCCCTTTCTCGCCGCAGGTGCGGCGGTTTTCGTTGACGGGTGCATGTTAGCACCATCCGTGCCGTTTGTCAAGGCGTATTTTTCATATTTTTTCATCTTGATGCAAATATTTTCTCGCAGCCTGCCGGGAATAATCTTGCAAAAAAGACCGGTTTTTTCGATTTTCACCCGTCTGACAAGGGTTTTCTCTTGTCACAGGTTCACAATTTTTTTACAGATTCTTTCTTGCCGGAATGCGGGATTTATGGTATGATAAATACTAATGGTAGAGATTGCGTATCTGCCCGTCAGCCCGGACAGGTACGCTATCGTTTTGATGAACGGAATGGATGAAGGAGGAATCGTTTGTTGTCTCGCAAGAAACCTGATCTGTTGACCCAGCAGGCCCGCCTGCGCCGGAGGCACCGAGAAAAGGGCCAGGTCCTGGCCATTTTCCGCAAGCCCATGTGGGAATCCCTGACCTCGGTGCTGCCCATCACGGCCATCGTCCTGCTGCTGTGCTTCACCGTGACCCCGGTGTCCAACAACGCCATGATGGCCTTCCTGGTGGGAAGCCTTCTGCTGATCGTGGGCATGGGGCTGTTTTCCCTGGGCTCCGAGATGTCCATGATCCCCCTGGGCGAGGCCGTGGGTAAGGAAATCACCCGCTCCAAGAAGGTGTGGGTCATCGTGGCCATCAGCTTCCTGATCGGCGTGATCATCACCGTGGCGGAGCCGGACCTGCAGGTTCTGGCCAGCCAGGTTCCCGCCATTGAAAACAATGTCATCATCTGGTCCGTGGCCCTGGGCGTGGGCGTGTTCCTGGTCATCGCTCTGCTGCGTATCCTGCTGGGCATTCCCCTGTCCTATCTGCTCATCGGGTTTTATGCAGTGGTGTTCACCCTGGCCATGTTCGTGTCCCCGGACTTCTGGTCCATCGCCTTCGACTCCGGCGGCGTCACCACCGGCCCCATGACCGTGCCCTTTATCATGGCTCTGGGCGTGGGCGTCAGTGCCGTCCGCAACGACAAGCACGCCGGAGGCGACAGCTTCGGTCTGGTGGCCCTGTGCTCCATCGGCCCCATCCTGACGGTGCTGCTGCTGGGTCTTTTATACAAGCCCGACGGCAGCAGCTATACCCCGGTGACCGTGCCCGACGCCCAGGACACCGTGGAGATGTTCCGCTCCTATACCCACGCTCTGCCGGAGTATTTCAAGGAAATTCTGGTGTCCCTGGCCCCCATTGCCGGGTTCTTCCTGATCTTCCAGCTGCTGACCCGCCGCCTGAACCGCCGCCAGGTCATGAGCATGATCGTGGGCTTCCTGTATACTTATCTGGGCCTGGTGCTGTTCCTGACCGGCGTCAACGTGGGCTTCATGCCCGTGGGCAACTTCCTGGGCCAGAGCATCGCCTCCCTGGAGTGCAGCTGGGTGCTGATCCCCATCGCCATGGTCATCGGCTACTTCATCGTGGCGGCGGAGCCTGCCGTCCACATTCTCAACCGTCAGGTGGAGGAGATCACCGCTGGCTCCATCCCCGCCAGCGCCATGAACCTGGCCCTGTCGCTGGGCGTGTCCGTGTCCCTGGCCCTGGCTATGATCCGGGTACTGACGGGCATCTCCATCATGTGGTTCCTGCTGCCGGGCTATGCCCTGAGTCTGGCTCTGTCCTTCGTGGTGCCGAAAATATTCACCTCCATCGCCTTCGACTCCGGCGGCGTGGCCTCCGGTCCCATGACCGCCACCTTCCTGCTGCCCTTCGCCATGGGCGCCTGCGACGCCCTGGGCGGCAACGTGGTCACCGATGCCTTTGGCGTGGTGGCCATGGTGGCCATGACCCCCCTGGTGACCATCCAGCTGCTGGGCGTCAGCTATAAGCGCCGCATCAAGCGCACCGCCCCCGTGGCCGTGGCCGAAGTGGAAGAGATCATCGAGCTGGCATAGGAGGAAACCCAATGAAACGACTGTATCTTATGATCACCATCACCAACCGGGTGGTTGGCTCCGGCCGGTTTGTGGATTTTTACCGGGCCTTCGGCGCGCCGGTGGTGTTCACGGCCCTGGGCCGGGGCACCGCCAGCGACGATGTGCTGAGCTATCTGGGCCTGGAGGCCACGGAAAAGGCCGTGCTGTTCTCCGTGGTGACGCCCGCCTGCAAGGAGACCCTGGTGAAGGAGCTGGTGTCCACCATGCACCTGACCGCCCCCGGCAGCGGCATCGCCGTTTGCCTGCCCCTGAGCAGCATCGGCGGCAAGTCCGCCATGAACTACCTGACCTCCGGCGACCCCTCCAAGGCCCCGGAAATCGACATTGAGGAGGACCATACCATGAAGGAAGCAGCCTATCAGCTGATCGTTGCCATCGCCAACCAGGGCTACACCGATAAGGTCATGGAGGCGGCCCGTTCCGCCGGAGCCCGTGGCGGCACCATTGTCCATACCCGCAGCACCGGAGCCGAGGACGCCGGGAAGTTCTTCGGCATGTCCATTGCCGAGGAGCGGGAGATGATCTTCATCGTGGCCCCCACCGGCGAGAAAAACGCCATCATGCAGGCCATCATGGCCCAGGCCGGCCCCAGCACCAAGGCCCAGGCCATCACCCTGAGCCTGGCCCTGGAGGACGTGGTGGGCCTGTTCACCACCAACCCGGACCAATAAGCCTTTCGGGGCAGTTCGGCTTATCCAAAAGCCTCGCAGAGTTTGCCGCCCGCAGGCGGCAAAGCAAATTGGATCCGTTTTTTGCGGCGGCGTGTACGTCGCAAAAAACACTTTGCGCGGAGAGAGTGTATCCCGCCGGGACGGCGGGATGCGCGGTTCGGAGCGAAACCTATATTCACAAAAAGGCGCAGCCTTTTTGTGAAGAAATGCCCGCCCCCGGTTTCCCGGGGGCGGTTTTTCTTGTCAAACGCCCCCCGGTCTGCTACAATGGGGAAAAACACACAGGAGGTGAGACCATGGAGGAGCATGCGGTCTATCGGGTGCTGATGGTGGAGGATGACCGGGGCATCGCCCAGGCAGTGCAGACCCAGGGAGAGCTGTGGAATTTACAGGTGCGGCAGGTCCGGGATCTGCGGCACGTGATGGAGGAGTTCGCCGCCTTTGACCCCCATCTGGTACTGCTGGACATCGGCCTGCCCTGCTTCGACGGCTACCACTGGTGCACGGAGATCCGCCGGGTCTCCCGGGTTCCGGTGATTTTTATCTCATCGGCGGCGGACAATATGAACATCATCATGGCCATGAACCTGGGTGCTGACGACTTCATCGCCAAGCCCTTTGACCAGAGCGTGCTGATGGCCAAAATTCAGGCCCTGCTGCGCCGGACCTACGACTTCGGGGCCTCGGCTCCGGTGCTGGAGCACCGGGGTGCCCTGCTGAACACCGGGGACAACACCCTGACCTATCAGGGCCAGCGGGTGTCCCTGACGAAAAACGAATACCGTATCCTGCTGTGCCTGATGCAGAGCAAGGGCCGGGTGGTGAGCCGGGAGAAGCTCATGGAGCGCCTGTGGGAAACCGACAGCTTCGTGGACGAGAACACCCTCACCGTGAACATCGGCCGTCTGCGGAAAAAGCTGGACGCCGCCGGTCTGCCGGGGTTCATCACCACCCGGGTGGGCCTGGGCTATATGGTGGGGTGAGGGCCATGCTGACCGGATATCTGCGGCAGCGGCGCAGGACGCTGCTGGCGTTTTTCCTGTTCGGCGGCATCTTCGCCGCCGCCTTCGCCCTGTACCAGCTGCCGCTGCGGGCGGTGGCCTATCCCTTTGTGCTGTGCGCCGCAGCCGGGGCGGTGCTGCTGGCCCTGGACTATCGCCGGGTCCTGCGGCAGCACCGGCGGCTGGAGCTGCTGCGGCAGCTGCCGGAGGAGCTGGCCGACGCCCTGCCCCCGGCGGACACGGTGAAGGAGGCCGACTACCGCAGCCTTGTGACCCTGCTGGCGGAAAGCCGCCGGGCCATCCGCACCCAGGAGGAGCAGCGCTACAGCGACATGGTGGACTACTACACCATGTGGGCCCACCAGATCAAAACCCCCATCGCCTCCATGCGCCTGACCCTGCAGAACGAGGACTCCGACCTGGCCCGCTCCCTGTCCGGGGACCTGATGCGGGTGGAGCAGTATGTGGAGATGGTGCTGGTGTTCCTGCGGCTGGACAGCAGCACCACCGACTATGTGATCCGCTCCCACAGCCTGGACGATATCGTGCGCCCGGCGGTGCGGAAGTTCGCCGGGGAGTTCATCCGCCGCCGTCTGCGGCTGGACTATCAGCCCCTGGACCGCACCGTGGTCACCGACGCCAAGTGGCTGGGCTTCGTGGTGGAGCAGGTGCTGTCCAACGCCCTGAAATACACCGCAAGCGGCTCCGTGACCATCGCCATGGACGGCGATGACCTGTGCATCCGGGACACCGGCATGGGCATCGCACCGGAGGACCTGCCCCGGATCTTCGACCGGGGGTTCACGGGCCTCAACGGCCGCCGGGACACCCGGGCCAGCGGCATCGGGCTGTACCTGTGCCGCCGGATCTGCCGCAGCCTGGGCCACACCATCCGGGCCTCCTCCGTGCCCAACCAGGGAACGGAAATCCGCATCGGTCTGGGCCAGAAGAAAACGTTGCCGGAGTGAAAATCGCCCCAAATCGCAAACAAAACACGACACCCCGTCAGGGGTGTCGTGTTCTTCTATCTTAACACTTTTCCATATGTAAAACAACTGAAAATTTACATAAAATTAACACTTAAAAATTGTCGAATATTGCCCCTTGCAAGATCAAAACCAGAGGTATATAGTATGAAATGTGATTTTTCGGTAAACAACTTTACAAAACCCATGCGAACTCCGGAAAAAGTCAACTTTTTTCGGGTCTAGTTTTTTTGGGCAAAAATTGCAAAAGCGCCATAAGCTGATGTTAAGGAAGCGTTAACGGCGATTTTGCCGGAAGGGAGGCGGAACCATGACAAGAGAGGACGCAGTGGAGCGGCTGTGCGATGTATACGGCGGCAGCTTCGACATCACCCGCTGTGAGGAGGCGGAGCTTCCCCTGGCGGCGAAGATGGACTTTTATGTCCACAACTCCAAGTATGTGCTGTCAAAAAAAGCCAAGCTGTGGGAGGCCAACAGCTTTGAATATGTGTATCTGTTCACCGTTCCGCACCTGACCCGGGAGATCTACGAGCAGTGTGAGCGCCTGGCCTACGAGCAGGGCAGGGCCCGCATCCGGCCCGGTCCCAACCACATGTACACCTATATCTCCGCCATCTTCCTGTGCGACTCCTGCGACCCGGAGGCACGGAAGGCCCTGAAGCGGTGCCGCCGGTACGAGAGCTTCCGGCTGTCCTATTGGGGATGGATGGATTTTCATACCGCTCTGGTGGTGCTCCCGGAGGAATCCGTGGCCACCAACGCCAGCGGACACAGTGCAGCGCAGGTGCTCAAACGGGCCCTGTTTCATAAGCAAAAGAGAAAATTGTTTCGAAAGGAGAGAAGTTTATGAATGCTGCTTTGTTCCTGATCATTGGCGTTGCCGTGCTGATCGTAGGATATATTTTCTACGGCGGCTGGCTGGCCAAGAAGTGGGGCGTGGATAACTCCCGCGTCACCCCTGCCCACGAGCTGGAAGACGGCAAGGACTATTGTCCCGCCAAGGCTCCCGTTCTGATGGGCCATCACTTTTCCTCTATCGCCGGCGCAGGCCCCATCAACGGCCCCATCCAGGCCGCTGTGTTCGGCTGGGTCCCCGTTATGCTGTGGGTCCTGATCGGCGGCATCTTCTTCGGCGGCGTCCATGATTTCGGCGCCCTGTTCGCCTCCATTCGCCATAAGGGCGAGTCCATCGGCGAGGTCATCGGCGACGCCATCGGCGCCCGGGCCAAGAAGCTGTTCATCATCTTTGCGTACCTGACCCTGATCCTGGTGGTGGCTGCATTTGCCTCCATCGTGGCCAACACCTTCAAGGCCACCTATGTGGACGGCGTGCTGGATAAGGCCGCTTCCGCCGCCAACGCCTCCACCGCCATCATCTCCATCATGTTCATCCTGATGGCCATCATCTTCGGCTTCTTTGTCTATCGCCGGAATGCTCCTCTGGGCATCTCCACCGTCATCGGCGTCATCGGCATCGCCGTGTGCATGTACATCGGCCTCCAGTGGCACCCCATCTATCTCAGCGGCAACACTTGGATGATCATCGTTGGCCTGTATATCGCCATCGCATCCGTCACCCCCGTGTGGATCCTGCTGCAGCCCCGTGACTATCTGAGCTCCTTCCTGCTGTATGCCATGATGATCCTGGCGGTCGTGGGCATCATCGGCTGCCACCCCACCGTGGATATGCCCGCCTTCACCGGCTTCAAGGATACGCTGGCTCCCTCCGGCACCTCCCTGGGCTACATGTTCCCCGCTCTGTTCGTGACCATCGCCTGCGGCGCCGTGTCCGGCTTCCACTCCCTGGTGGGCTCCGGCACCACCGCTAAGCAGCTGGATCAGGAAAAGGACGCCAAGCCCATCGCTTACGGCGGTATGCTGATCGAGTGCGCTCTGGCCCTGATCTCCGTCTGCGCCGTTGGTTACATCTGGGCGCAGTATGCCGACGGCACCACCGTGACCCCCACCGTGGTGTTCGCCACTGGCCTTGCCTCCATGTTCTCCAAGGTGTTCGGCGCCGGCTGCTACAACGTGGTGTATTCCATGCTGATCCTGGCCGTGTCCGCTTTCTGCCTGACCTCCGTGGATACCGCCACCCGTCTGGCCCGCTATATGTTCCAGGAGTTCTTCACCGCCCCCGGTGAGAGCCGCGAGAACATGCCCGGCTGGAAGAAGGTCGTGACCAACCCCTATGTGGCCACTGCCATCACCGTGGTGGCCGGCGTGGCCCTGGGCATGACCGGTTATGCCAAGATCTGGGCTCTGTTCGGCGCTGCCAACCAGCTGCTGGCCGCCCTGGGTCTGCTGGCTGTGTGCTGCTGGCTGGGCAAGATCGGCCGCAACAACAAGATGTTCTACTTCCCCATGTTCTTCATGCTGATTGTGACCCTGACCTCCCTGGCGTTCACCATCAAGGCCCAGTTTGCCGGTATCGCTGCCGGCGGCGAGGGTGTTGCCTGGTTCTACATCCGCGCGATCATCGCCATCCTGCTGGTGGTTCTGGCCATCGTGCTGGTGGTGGAGGGCATCCAGGCCCTGTCCCGCAACAAGAAGGCTGCCGCCGCCAAGTAACGGCCGCGTGACACCTTCCGCTGCATAAAGCAATATAACAAATCCCGCCCCCGGCAATCGCCGGGGGCGGGATGCTTTTGCGTTCCGCCGATCTCCTTGCCGTGTCATTGCCAGGAGCGAAGCGACGCAGCAATCCGTTTCTCGCGCAGCGGCCCGCTGAGGGCAGCGGGCCCTACGGACGGCTTCCGGGAATCCTCCCATTTCCGGCAATCTCCCGGTACACCTGGCGCCCCACGCCCCCCTGAACGCCGAAACAGCCGTCTGACCGACGGCTGCTTCAACACGATTCACTTTCATATCCGCTTCCGATACACCAAGCTGTCCTCTTTTCCGAAGGCCCGGGCGGCATGCGCCACGGTGATGGCCGCCTCCCGGGAATAGGGGAAGAACAGCAGCACCGGGGTCTTGAAGGTCAGCACGATGACCTTGGGGGTCATCACGCACACGTCCCAGTCCGCCCAGTCGAAATGGGTGGGCTTGCCCTTTTCGTTCTCCTCCCGGATGCCGCCGGCGTCGAAGTTTACGGTGCCGTCGGGGCCGTTCTGCTGCCGGAACTGCTGCCAGCTGCGGCGATAGATCCGCCGCAGCATACCCCGCAGCACCAGCTCCATCACGCCGCAGCCCGCGCACACCCCGGCCATGGCCCAGGACATGCCGCCCAGCTCCAGCAGGGCTGTCATGGCCCCCAGCACCGCCGCCAGGATCAGAAAGGCGATCCCCCGCCGCAGCAGTCCCCGGGCATACCAGGTGAAGCTGCGGCACCGGGCGTCATGCTTTTTCAGCCGGCGCCGCCGGGCCGCGATGCCCTGGGCCAGGTCAAATAGCCGCTCCGTGTCCGTCAGGTGATAGTGCAGCTGGAAGAAGGTCTCCCCTGTCATGCCCGCTCAGCCGCCAGGGCCTCCTCCAGGGCGTGGGCCATCTGGTCGGGGCAGGAGGTGGGCTTGGGGCCGCAGTGGATGTCCTTCATCCGCTCAATGGCGTCCTGGGCGTTCATGCCCACCACCAGGCGGCTGATGCCCTGCAAATTGCCGTTGCAGCCGCCCTCCACGCTGACGCTTTTGATCACGCCGTTCTCCAGCTCCACGGTCATCTTCCGGGAACAGACGCCCCGGGGGGTATAAGTATAGGTCATATCGCTCAAACTCCTTTTGTGTAATCAGGAGTCCATTATACCCCAGACCGGCGGATTTGGCAAGACCTACGCCCGCTGCTGCTTCCGCTGCAATTGCAATCGGTCGGCGATCATGGCGATAAACTCGGAGTTGGTGGGCTTGCCCTTGGCGGA